>Ga0102587_1000021_pt1 | contig 233737 bp, 239 predicted proteins | sample AraplaF_Col_mTSA_FD_76853 | JGI IMG/M metagenome (GOLD analysis project Ga0102587, IMG submission 76853) | Arabidopsis root microbial communities from the University of North Carolina, USA - plate scrape MF_Col_mTSA (SPADES assembly) (version 2) | ecosystem: Host-associated > Plants > Roots >...
ATGAAGCCCCAGATGCCATTGTCCTTCTTGGCAGCGCGCTTCAGAGACCAGGCGACGTCTGCGGGTGTGATGGGGGAACCATCAGAAAACTTGATGCCGTCCCGCAGAGTGAGCGTGACGCTCTTGCCGTCGTCGGCGAGTTTATAGTCGCTGGCGAGGCCCGGCTGTACGCCCTTGCCATCGTCAGTCGGCAGGAGCAGAGTGTCATAGAGGTTGGACAGGATCCAGATGTCGACATTGGCGTCGTTGAGGACCGGATCCAGAAAAAGGCTGTCGGCGTAACGGCCGTAGACCAGCGTGCCGCCCCGCTCCAGGGCGAATGCTGAAACACTGGTGCCGAGCAAAACTGCAGCCGCTACGGCCGCACGAGCGAACGTTCTCATATCATTCCCCTTTTATGGACATTAACTGTTCTTATTGACTATAACGATTTCATGCTGAAAATAGCCTGTCAACTGAATTTCTCGCAAAGTCATTAAGACGCTTGACTTGTAGGGGCGTCAATTTCACGATAACCGTTATGGTGTTCTATAACAGATAGCGCCGAACGGGTTCCATGCATTTTTTCATCGACCGGGATCTGCCTGTGCCATTGCGCACGCAGCTTCATGGCCTCATCGAATATGGTATCGCCTGCGGTGAGCTGGCTCCGGGAGAGGCACTTCCTTCCGTCCGCGAGCTTGCCGAGAAGGTGGGGGTTGCGCCGATGACGGTCAGCCAGGTCTATGCGGATCTGAAGGCTGCCGGCCTCATCGATACGCGTCCGGGTTCTGGCACTTTCGTCAGCGACAGCCTTCAGGCGCGGCTTGCGGGACGGGCAGATGTCACGGAGCTGCACCGCCAGATCGACCACCTGATCGATGAAAGCCTGCGGCTCGGCATTCGCTCGTCGGATCTTGTATCGCTTGTCAATTCCCGTGCCTTTTATCGCGACAGTATCGGGCCGCGCCTGCGGATCGTCATGATCGGCATCTTCCAGGATGCGACGGCAAGCTATGCCCGTTTCATTGCCGCTCGCCTCGGGCGCGAGGTCACGGTCGAGCCGCTCACGGTTTCGGCGATCGAACGCAATCCGGCAGCCAAGGCGCGCGCCAATTCCGCCGATCTTGCCATTACATTTGCCAACCGCCATCGCGAGGTCGCCACTCTGGTGCCGAATACCAAGGTGGTGACTATCAGCTTCACGCCATCGGAGGAGACGCGCAGGGCGCTTGCTTCGCTCGATTCACTTGCCTCGATCGCCGTTGTCTCGCGCTTTCCGGATTTCTTACCGATCATGAAGAGCGGCGTGCAGCGTTTTGCACCGCATGTCAGCGAAATTGCCGCCACCACGCTGGAGGCGCTGGGGCTGGAGACATTGCTCGCCAATGTTTCCGTCGTGATCTACGCATCGGGTGCGGAAAGCGTGACGGAGCTCGTGCCTGCTGGAGTTCAGGCAATCGAATACCGCCACGCGCCAGACACCGGCGATATCGAACGGGTGATCGTGCCGATCATCCGGGCCGACGGTGCATCGTCCTGAGGCGAGGAAAATCCCAAACAAAACGAGATTGATGCAAAGGTGTAGGAAAGGCGGACGAGATGAGAGTATCTGAGTCAAACTGGCAGCAGATCGAAACCTATCTGAAAACCGATGACCGGGCGATCCTGCCGCTCGGCAGCACCGAGCAGCATGCCGGCCTGTCGCTCTCGGTTGATTCAATCCTGTCGGAGAAAGTGGCGGCCGATGCTGCCGCCCCCTTCGGCATTCCTGTCTTCCCGGTCGTGGCCTATGGCATCACGCCCTATTTTCTCTCCTATCCCGGCACGATCAGCATCCGCCAGGAAACCTATATCAGCCTGGTTCGCGATATTCTCGACGGTCTGAGACGGCAGGGCTTCCGCCGTATACTGATCGTCAACGGCCATGGTGGCAACCAGCCGGCCGGCAGTTTGGCGATCGAATGGATGGCCGATAATCCGGACACGGCGGTGAAGTTTCACAACTGGTGGAATGCGCCGAAAACCCTTGCCAAGGTGCAGGAAATCGACACGGTCGCTTCGCATGCGTCGTGGATGGAAAACTTCCCCTGGACCCGTCTCGAAGGCGTAAAGCAGCCGACGCAGCAGAAGCCGATGATCGATCTCGCCCGTATGCGCGTCATGTCTCCGGATGCCGTCAAGGCATATCTCGGCGATGGGAACTTTGGCGGCTACTACGAGCGGCCGGATCAGGAGATGCAGGCGATCTGGGATGTGGCTGTCCAGGAAACCCGTGCGCTTCTCGAAGGAGGCTGGGCATGAGCGAGCCGATCCTGATCTGGGGTGCCGGTGCGATCGGCGGCACGTTGGGTGCTGCCTTTATCCGCGCCGGCAACGAGGTGATCTTCGTCGACAACGTTAGGGAACACGTCGATGCCATCAACGAGAGAGGCCTGAAGATCGTCGGCCCCATATTCGAGGATGTGGTGCAGGCCAAGGCCTATCTGCCGGAGGAGCTGGAAGGCACCTATACGCGCACCTTCCTCTGCGTGAAGGCTCATCACACAGAAGACGCAGCGCATATGCTTGTCGAGCATCTTGCCTCGGACGGTTACGTAGTGTCGGCGCAGAACGGTCTCAACGAGCGCATCATCTCCCGCATCGTCGGCGAGCACAGGGTCATTGGCTGCTTCGTCAATTTCGGCGCAGATTATCTCGAGCCCGGCGTTGTGCAGTATAGCGGCCATGGTGCCGTCGTCATCGGCGAGCTTGACGGACGCTTCACGGATCGTGCCGAAGACATTTACGACCTGATGAAACAGTTCGAACCGAAAGCCCTGATCACCAACAATATCTGGGGTTTCCTCTGGGGCAAGCTGATCTATGGTGCGCTGCTCTTCGGGACTGCGCTGACGAATGACAGCATTGCCGATGTTCTCGACAATCCGACCGCCAGACCGGTTCTGCGCAGGCTGGCACTTGAAGTCGCGACGGTCGCGGCAGTCAACAATATCAAGCCGGAAGCCTTCGACGGCTTCGACCCCTCAGCCTTCGGTCCGTTGGCGACATTGGAGCAGACCAACAAATCCTTTGACGATATGTCGGTTCACAATCGAAAATCCGTAAAGTCGCATTCCGGCATCTGGCGTGACCTGGCTGTGCGCAAGCGCAAGACCGAAGTCGACGCGCAGGTTTTGCCGGTGGTTGCGATCGGCCAGGAATCGCGCGTTCCGACACCGCTCGCGGCGCGCGTCATTTCCATGATCCATGAGATCGAGGAGGGCAAACGAGCCCTCGCCATGGCCAATATCGAAGAGCTTGCGAGGGTCGCATGAATATCTCCTTTGATGGAAAGGTGGTCGTCGTCACAGGGGCTGCTCATGGTTTCGGCCGGACGATCGCTCAGGGTTTTGCAAGCCGTGGTGCGCGTGTTCACGTCTGCGATGTGAATGCGGCCGGATTGGCGGAAACCGTCAAGCTCTGTGGTGAGAAGACCACGGCGCATGTGCTCGACGTTGGCAACCGCACCGACGTACAGGGGCTGGTGCCGACCTTCGGCGAGGTCGAGATCCTCGTCAACAATGCCGGCGGCGTGCGCGGGCAGGTGGGCCGCCCGATCGAGGATATTTCCGAACGCGACTGGCAGACGATCTTCGATGTCAATCTTTCGGGCGCCTTCTTTATGGCGCAGGCAGTGGCCCCCGCCATGAAACGCCGCAAGGCGGGCCGGATCATCAACATTTCGAGCGGCGCCGGCCTCGGCATTTCGCTGACCGGCATCCAGGCCTATGCCAGCGCCAAGGCAGGCCAGATCGGCCTCACCCGCCAGCTTGCCCATGAGCTCGGGCCCTGGGGCATCACGGTCAACAATGTAGCGCCGGGCTTCGTGCGCTCCAACCCGACGACCGAACGCCAGTGGGAAGCGATGGGCGAAGAGGGCCAGGCGCGGCTTCTGCAGAATATCGCGCTGAAGCGCCTCGGCATGCCCGAAGATATCGCCGGTATGGTGATGTTCTTCGCTTCCGACTATGCCGGCTGGATATCCGGTCAGGTCATCAGCGTGGACGGTGGCAAATGAGCGTTGAGACCTATCTGGAAGAAAACTATCCAGCCGCTCTCGACGATCTCAAGGCTTTCTGCCGCATACCGAGCGTCAGCACCGACCCCGACTTTGCAACAGGTATCCGACAGGCCGCGGCATTTGTGGCAGATCGCTTGCGCAAGGCAGGCTTCTCTGCCGTCGAGATGCTTGATAGCGGTGGCCATCCGGCCGTCTATGGCGAGATCCTTTCTGATCCCGTCCTGCCGACCTATCTCGTCTACGGTCATTATGATGTCCAGCCGCCGGATCCGCTTGAGAAGTGGAAGACGCCGCCTTTTGAACCGGACGAACGCGATGGCAGGCTCTATGCCCGGGGCGTCTCCGACGACAAGGGTCCGTTGCTGATCCCGATCATCGTTGCTGAAGCCTTCATGCGCGTCGAAGGTCGGTTACCGGTCAATCTGAAAGTGTTGATCGAGGGCGAGGAGGAATCCGGTAGCCCGCATTTCGCGCCGACGCTCGAAAAATACCGCGACAAGCTCCGCTGCGATGTTGTGCTTTCTGCCGATGGCGCCATGTGGCGCCCGGACAAGCCATCGATCACGGTGGCAAGCCGTGGATTGGCTGCTCTCGATATCACCATCACCGGTGCCGCCAAGGACCTGCATTCCGGCCGCCACGGTGGCAGTGCGCCGAACCCGATCGCAGCCCTTGCCGGCCTGCTCGCAACCATGCACGGTCCGGATGGCCGTGTCAGCGTCGAGGGCTTTCTCGATGGAGCCACGCCGCCCGATCCGAAGATTGTCACGGCAATCGAGGCATCGCAATTTGACAGCGCCGCCTACTATCGGGAAATAGGTGTTGCCGGCGGTGAACCGATCGACAACGGCCGCGAGCTGCTGATCCGACAATGGCTTGAGCCGACGCTGGAATTCAACGGCATCTGGGGCGGCTATCAGGGCAAGGGGACCAAAACGGTCATTCCGAATACGGCCAGCGCGAAGATCACCTGCCGCCTCATTGCCGGGCAGAAGCCGGATGCAGTGATCGCCGCCATTAGCCGCCATGTGCACGAGCGTCTGCCGAAGGGCTTCCAGCTCGAGATCCATCGCCATGGGCCAGGCAGCGAGGCCGATTTCGTTGATCCCGACCTGCCGGCGCTGAAGATTTCCGAAGAGGTTCTCGGCGAATTGCTGGGTGCAAAGCCCTTGCGGGTCGCCATGGGTGCGACGATCCCCATCGGAAGCGCCTTCCGCAAATATCTCGGCAGTCCTTCGATCTTCTTCTCCTTCTCGACGGCTGACGAGGACTACCATGCGCCAAACGAATTCCTGCGGCTTGGAAACTTCAAGCTGGGCATGCGGGCATGGACGATGCTGCTGAGGCGGCTTGCTACCTCAGCTTGAACGACGCCAAGACAACGAAGCGTGCCGATGGCGTTTCGGCGGAGGATATTTCGATGACATCCTTGCCTGCCCTGCGTACCGGAAAGCCTCGATCGGAATTCGGTCATGTCCGTCCGACCAACGAGCTGGAAATCCCCTTCGCGATCATCGAGGGGGAGGAGCAGGGGCCATGCCTGCTCGTGACAGCCGGCGTTCACGGTTCGGAGTTTTGCTCCATTGAGGCAGCCGTCCAGCTGATGAAGACGAAGCCGGAGGAGATCAAGGGCACGCTCATCGTGCTGCCGATCCTGAATGTCGAGGCCTTCCACCGTCGCAACATCTATATCATGCCGCAGGACAGCAAAAACCTGAACCGCATGTTTCCGGGCAAGCCCGAGGGAACGACGAGTGAGCAACTGGCACACTGGCTGGTAACCGAAGTATTCCCGAAAGCGGATGCCTACATCGATTGCCACGGCGGCGATCTCGACGAAGGGCTGGCAACGTTTACGATCTTTCCGGCAGGCTGCGAAAAATCGCAAGCGCTTGCGGCGGTCTTCGGTATCAAGGTTGCCGTGGCAGCCGGTGGTTCCGGTTATACGGTTGATGCGTCTCATAAGCTCGCCATCTCGAGCATCCTGCCGGAGGTCAGCGGCAACGGCTTTGGGACGCAGGGACGGTGACACAGATGACTGATGGCATCCGCCGCGTCATGCAGCATATTGGCCTGCTGCCCGGTGAGCCACCCGTGACGAGGCTCGACTGACGAGGCTCGACGTCGTGACCATGGGGGTGCCGACGGCACCCACGACGGGCCTCTGGTATCCGAAAAAGGATTTGGGAGAGTCGGTGGCAGCGGGTGAACTGCTGGGCGAAATCAAAACCGTCTTCGGCGAGACGCTGGCGAGCATCCATGGGACGACCGTGACTGGTTCAAAGATTCACCAGACTCCAAGCCTGTAGCGGCGCCGCATTCCGTGACAGGCAGCTGAGTTCGCGGTGGTGACTCGTCTTTCGATCGAGTCCGCTCTGACTCTGGTCATCCGGCGACGTAATTCATCACTCTTGCCACTCGTTCTGCGCGATGACCGCACCCGTGCGGTTAGTGATGGGCTAGGTGCAAACGTAGAGCGGACGAGCGAAGCGCTTTGGTCATTGAGGTCTCGCGAGGGCGTGCCACCTCTCTAGTTGCCCCTCCGAGTCTGAACTGCGCCAGCAGATCGCGCATGGCGGCCGCTTGTTCGGCAAGACCTGAGCTCGCGGCCGTACTTTCCTCTGCCATGGCAGCATTCTGCTGCGTGGCTTGATCCATGGAATTCACGGCGACATTGATCTCTTTCAATCCGTGCGCCTGCTCTCGGGCCGCTTCGACGATCGCGGTCACGTTTTCGTTGATTTCGCCGACCTGCAGAACGATCGTGCTCAATGCCTCACCTGTCCTGCCGACCAATTCGACGCCTCTCTTGACCTGTTCGCCGGAGGTGGAGATCAGAAACTTGATCTCCTTCGCCGCGATTGCCGATCTTTGTGCGAGTTCGCGCACCTCCTGCGCCACGACCGCAAACCCCTTGCCAGCCTCTCCGGCCCGCGCGGCTTCGACCCCGGCGTTCAGCGCGAGAAGGTTGGTTTGAAAGGCGATGTCGTCGATCACACCGATAATGTTTGTGATACCGTTCGATGATTGTTGGATCGCATCCATTGCTCCGACTGCATTGCGCACGACCTCTCCGGATGCCTCGGCACCTTCTTTCGTTCGGGCGACGAGGAGGCCCGCCTCTTGAGCCCTCCGGCTGGAATCGTTAACGGTGGTGGTGATTTGCTCGAGTGCTGCCGCCGTTTCCTCAAGCGAGGCTGCCTGTGTTTCCGTCCTCTTTGAGAAGCTGTCGGCGGCATTACTGATCTCATGAGCCGCTGCGGCAATTGCGCTGCCATTGCCGCCGATCGTTACGATTGTCTGGCGCAACTTGACGATCGAGCGGTTGAAGTTAGCGCGTAATCCCTCCATCGAGGGCACGAATTCCTGGTCGAGCGACGACGTCAGATCGCCCTCGGACAGAGCTTCCAGGCCGGCATTGACTTGTCCAATTGCCGACATACGCGCAGTCACATCGGTGGCGAACTTGACGACCCTAACGACCTTGCCCTCACTGTTGACGATCGGATTATAGGCGGCCTGTATCCAGACGTCTTTCCCGCTTTTGCTGACGCGCACAAATTCGTTTGAGAAAAATTCCCCCTTAGCAAGGCGTCGCCAGAAGTCCGCATAGGCAGGCGAGGACGCATAGTCTTCGCGACAGAAGATGCGGTGGTGGCGACCGACGATCTCGCCGAGCGAATAGCCCAGCGTAGAACAGAAGTTCTCGTTAGCGGTGATAATCTCACCGTCTGGCTTGAACTCAATGACCGCTTGCGAACGGGAAATCGCATCAAGCTTTCCGGCGTCTTCAATCGATCGCTCCTTCGCACCGGTGATGTCGGAGGCGATCTTGACGACCTTGAAAGGTCTGCCGTTTCGCAAGATCGGATTATAGGTCGCCTGGATCCAGATTTCCCGGCCGCCTTTCGCGATGCGTTTGTACGCACCCGATTCAAAACGCCCGGCGCCGAGCTTCTTCCAGAACTCCCGATATGCCGCGCTTGAGACCTCGGCAGGATCGCAGAACATGCTGTGGTGCTTGCCAACTATTTCGCTTGCGGCGTAGCCGAGCGCTTTGCAGAAGTTCTCGTTGGCGGACAGGACGTTGCCATTGAGATCGAACTCTATGACGGCCTGAGAGGCAGAGATCGCCGCCAACACATCTCGCACGTTCTTCTGTCCACGCCAACCCAGCATTCCATCCCCCACGGCGACATTTCTCCAACTTTGCGCTTGATTGGTTAACAAAGGCTGCGTGAGGTAGAGGTGGTTCGGTTTGTTTGAACAGCTTGGGGCGTTTCGTTAAGTGGATTTCCGGTCGATTATGCCGCCAGCATCATTGGTGCCAACGGGTTGAAGAAGGCCGGATCCAGGGTCTGCCGGTCAAGGGATGAATGTGGGCGTCGGCTGTTGTAAAAGTTCAGATACCTGCCAATGTCAGCGCGAGCCTCGGACACGGTCTTCTGGCTTCAAATCCCCGACCAAAACTGTGAGGATTATATACGCGCGGCGGAAGCTTTGATTGCGGAACGCTTCGATGTCGTCTGCTTCCAGCACGAGTTCGGAATTTTCGGTGGCGAAGCCGGAAGCCATATCGTCGCGCTGCTGGTGTGCCTCGAAATGCCGGTCGTGACAACTCTTCACGCGGTGCTGGCGAAACCCAACCCTGCGCAACGTCGTGTTCTCACTCGGATCATCGAGATATCCGCGAAAGTCGTTGTGATGGCGGAAAAGGGCCGGTCGCTATTGCGTCAGGTCTACGGCGTCCAGATGGAGAAGATCGACGTGATCTCTGATGGGATCCCGGATATTGCTTTCAGCGAGCCTGATGTGGCAAAAGCTAAACTCGGCTTCGGGAACCGTTCCGTCATCCTTACGTTCGGCCTGCTGTCACCGAACAAAGGTATCGAGATCATGATCGTGGCTTCCGCGGCTGCTTGGGCAACGAACCGCCGCGCGCTGCGCGCAGTCTTCCTGCCGCGTCCGCCTCTCTTCCGGCGATCTTTCTGCTGTGGTCGTCACGGGCCTGTTCCAGTTCCTCAATGGTCGGAAGCGGGCTGCGCGCCGACGTCCTGTCGCCCGCCTGGTCCTTGTCTTTTCCGGGCGTGTCAGCCGAAGACGCTTTATCGATGTCCGCATCCAACGTTGTGCGGGCGGCCTCGGCTTCGGCGATCATTTCCCTGGCGGAGGGGCTTTGGGCAGGACGGCTCTCATTCGCATTGGCATGCCGGCCTGTGGTGGAGAGGGCGGGTCTGGTGGTCTCGTCTATTCTCTTGCGCATCGCTTATCCATCGGTCGCTTGCGTGGGGGCGGTTCTGGGCTGGCTGTCGGCCCGCACCCGGCAACGTGGAACCCGGCGCAGGGCCGGGCTCCTCGCCTCCGGCTGGCTTCGACCTTGGCCGGAAGTCGGCGCGCAGCCGCGCCGAGATGAAAGAGTGCGCTAGAGATCGCGCGTCAGCTCGTTATGAACGCTGCGCACGCCACGCGTTCGCAAAGTGGCTTCTTCGGCGAGCCAGATTTCCTCGCTGATGGAAACCCAGCCGGCAAGCGTGATGTCTCCGCCGCGCGCCGTCACGAATATATAGCTGGGGTCGAGATCGCCCGTATGGGCAAGCGCATCATAAACCGCCGTCTCGAGATCAACGTCCTGGGGCCGAGCTCGCGGGGCATCGTCCACTACGCTCAGATGTTTTCTATCGACTGACATTGCTCATCTCCGTGTCCGGTTCATCCCGGGTGTAAAAGCAAGACACGCTACGGCCTTCAGACTGGCTTGCCACTCTTCAGGCCGCTGTCTCCATGCATGTCGCATGAGACCGCCGCGAACTGTTGCGGGACATGCCTAGCGGTGGACATCCTTCTCCGTCAGCGTGTATCGGTCCTTACCGCCGCGGCCGTAGACACCGGATGCTGCCTCCAGAATGGCGGGGCGCGCCGCGTCGAAGGCGCTCAGGCATTCGGCTTCGGTTCGGCTCGTCTGGGAGATGGAGCGCAGCGCGCTCGTCTCGATCAGAAATCGCACCTCGAACATGCCGTCATAGCCGGAGAAACGAACCCCATCGCGGCCCTCGTCGAAACTACGGCTCTTATTGGGGAAGATCAGGGGCATCGAGGTCTCTCCAGAAATCGTTTACTCCGGCTCCTGCCGGAAACTCTTGGGCACGACACCTGTTATCGGCGGGATAGGCACGTCGGGCTCACATCGGGTCTGGGTCAGATGTCTTTTCAGGCTGTATCTTCGGCGCGCTCTTTAAAGTCCGCAGGCGGACGACAGCCATTGCTGTCATCCCTTGCGGACGCGTCCATGCTGTTCAGGATCGCTGGAAAAAACTGCTCTGCAAGGTGCCGGGGTACAGCGCGTCTTTGCCTATGAAGGGCTCTTTTGTTCCGGATACCTCTATGATGGGATATGGGGCGCGGTCCGGGTATTGCAATGACTTGCTGCCAATAAACCCCGCTAACCCAGTGGCGCGCGGCTGACGCCCTTACCGCATCCTCCAAGAGCCCGAGGAGATCTCCTTACGAGGTTGTTCAGGACCGCAAGTCCGGCAAAAGCTCCGCCGAAAATCTTCAGGCAGCTTAAAGTTTTCACTCGCCCCGCTGACCACGGATGTACCGGCAGCAGAGCGGAGTGACTGCGAGGTCGGGTTAGCGCCCGGCCTTTTTGTTTTTGGACCGAGCTCTGACGGCTTTGATCCAACCCGACTTCTTGGATGCGTCCGAGCGCCAGACTGAAAGAAGATTGTCATGACCATGACGAAGCAGGCATTTTTCAAGCCCGAAAAAATCTCGGCACGAGACAAGGCCGCGACCACGAGTGAGATCGCGCGGCAGATCATCGAAACGGAGAGGGCTGACCAGACCCGGAAGACTGCGCGCTTGCGTCAATTGCGCGAGGCGCAGCCGGTCGAGCCAAAGCCGGTCCGCCCAACTCGACGCCGAAGCAATTCCGGCTTGATGGCAACCGTTGAACGGAGCTGGTGTGGAAACACGCTTTTGTCGGGTCAATGCCGCCCCGGGCGCATGAATCGGAAGGACCGGATATGACTGCCACTCCTACAAATATTCTGCCAAGCTTCCCAATGCCGCTCCAGTAGCCGTCAGCGTGATCAGCTTTGTTTTTCTCATGTTCTTGATGGGGGGGGCTGGCTTTGGTGAACATATCCAACCTGAAGCAATCGCTGCTGCGCAGGCTTCCGAAGCGAGCAGATTACGCCACGCTCGATAGATGTGCCATGCCTACAAAGCATATAGTCGCGGCTGCAATATTACTCTGTACGCTTTCAGGATGCGCAACTACCGGCACAGAGAATAATTCCTACGCGACCCGCGCCGGGATTGTCCCAGTTCGTGGCAGCGGCATTAACGGCTACTGACCCTATCTGCACTCACGCGGCGTTCTGCATGCCTCGATTGCGGTCGTCTTTCCTCCAAGATCGTCGCATCAAGCGCTTAGCCTGTAGAAATTCCGTGAAGGCAGTTAAGGGGCTGTAGGCACTCGCGCCACCTAACGTGCCGCACTGGGCGATATCTTGCACCGCATATCCGAATCCGCTCGGAAACGCCGCCGCCTCCGACCGAGGCGTTCTGACATCATGTCCAGAAGCGCCCTTCCATTTGGCGCCCATGCCATGCCAAGATCGACGTGACCATACCCACCCGAGCGCCCCGCTTAGTCCTTCAGGACTCGCGTGACGCATCGGAACCCAACATGGCTAGTCGACGTGTCTTCTGGTTCCGCATGGCGGGCGGCGGGACGGTAACGCCGACAGTAGTTCTGCGCGCAAAGATGCGATCCGCCCTTCAGCACCCGCCTCGGAATCCGAATTTCCGGCTCGCGGGGATCGAAGCTCGCGTCTCGATCGCCGCCCCGCGGATTCCGGGGAATGCAGCATGATTCCGCCGCAGGCTCCGAGTGGCGGGTCGACCAGAAATCCGACGTCCATTCCCAGACGTTGCCGATCATGTCGTGGATGCCGTAGCCATTCGCCGGGAACGAGCCCACGGGCGATGTTCTATCCCCTCCCGCGGGCTTTGCGCTCACTGTGGGAAACGCACCCTGCCAGATGTTGGCCATGAGTCTTCCGCCGGGGATCAATTCGTCACCCCATGCGAATTCGGCGTCCTCGAGACCGCCGCGAGCGGCCAGCTCCCATTCGGCCTCGGTCGGCAGGTCCTTCCCGGCCCAGTGGGCATACGCTAGGGCGTCGCTATAGGCAACGTGGACGACCGGATGGTCGAGCTTCCCGCGGATATCGCTGCGGCGGCCATAAGGATGCCGCCAGTCGGCGCCGAACTTGAACGACCACCATTGTCTAATGTCAGGGCCGACGACGGTTTTCGGCTGAGTGAACACCAGCGATCCGGCGCGCAGCATGCTGGGAATGGCGCCGGGATAGTCTGACGCGTTTGGGGTCTTTTCTGCGACGGTGACATGACCGGTAGCTTTGACGAACGCTGCGAACTGACGGTTGGTCACGGGCGTCACGTCCATCCAGAAGCCGTCAACCTTTACCGGATGGGCGGGGGCCTCCTCAGGATAGTGCCTATCCGATCCCATGGTGAACGTTCGGGCAGGCACCCAGGCAAAGCTCCCAAATCCCGTACCATTTGTGTCCACTGCGCCCACGGCACTGTCCATCGCTAGAACGTCCCTGCAGCCAACTTATGACACGCGGTCGCGGCTGCTGCCTATTGTCCTTTAGGGAGGTCGCGATGCGGTAGCAGAAATACGGCGTGAACGGCCCCTGTTACTGGCAATTCGTAGCCTCGTCCCGACGGATTCCCCAAAGGGCAATATCTGATAGTGCTAATACAATGTAGACAATGGATTGAAGAGTGGACATGCCCTCTTCGGCAAGTCGAGGGTGACTGCGCGCGAGGGACGACAGCCGCGTTTTTATCGAAATGATCTGTCCGATTTGTCATTCGGCAAATTAGACGTCGCCGACACCCTCTCCTGATTCTACTCGTCTTTCAACCAACCTTGGTCGTCCGTGTGGCGACCCCCTGAGGGAGGCATTCGAAATGAGACGGACTACAAAGTTGATAACAGCAGCAATGGCGGTCGCAGGCAGCCTGTTGGCGAGCACGGCGGCAATTCAGGCGCAGGAGACCAGGAAGCCCAACATCCTGTTCATCATGGGTGACGACATCGGCTGGATGCAGCCGAGCATCTATCATCAAGGTCTCGCAGTCGGTGAAACGCCCAATATCGACCGTATCGGCCGGGAAGGGGCGAAGTTCATGACTTACTATGCCGAGCAGAGCTGCACGGCCGGGCGGACCGCGTTCATCACCGGCATGCAGCCTGTGCGCGTCGGCATGGTTCTGCCGGAGATTCCCGGAAGCCCGTCCTACCTGCGGGCCGGCACGCCTCACCTCGCCAGGTTCCTGTATGATCTCGGTTACTCGACAGGGGAGTTCGGCAAGAATCATCTCGGAGATACCACCGAATCCCTGCCGACGGCACACGGGTTCCAGGAATTCTGGGGCTACCTCTATCACCTTGATGCCATGCAGGGCGTGAGCTTTCCCGACATCAACAAGACCGCGACGGAGCAGGGGATCGCCCCCCCTTGCAGAAACACACCGGTCCCCGGCCTAACGGAAGACCCGGCGTCCGTGGACGCCAAGACCACGACCTGCCTTACGCCGCCGCGTCCGATGCTCGCGTGCACATCCTCCGACGGGTCGCCGGCCAACCAGACATGCAAGGATGAGGGCCCGCTGACGCTTGAACGCTCCAAGACGATTGACGAAGAGATTTCAGGCAAAGTCATCGATTTCCTTGACAGGAATGACCCCGAGAAAACCAAAAAGCCCTTCTTCGTCTGGTACAACCCGGCCCGCATGCACATTACGACGGTGCTGCCCGACAAGTATCTGAACATGGTGGGCGAAGTCGGCGGAAAGGACTGGGGCGTCAATGAAGCCGGCATGAAGCAGATGGACGACAACATCGGCTACGTTTTGAAGAAGCTCGAGGAGATTGGCGAACTCGACAACACGATCATCGTCTTCACCACCGATAACGGCGCCGAGACGATCACATTCCCGGACGGTGGCACCACCCCGTTCAAGGGCGGAAAGCTCAGCACCTGGGAAGGCGGCATGCGGGTGCCGCTTGTGGTTCGCTGGCCGGGGCACATCGAGCCCGGCACGGTGAAGAACGAGATGTTCTCGGCGCTCGACTGGCTGCCGACGTTGGTCAACATCGCGGGCGGTCCGAAGGGCGATGGTCTTAAGAAAGAGATCGAGGCGGGTACGTATCCCGGGATTGTCAAGACGACGCTCGACGGCATCGATCAACGTGACTACCTGGAAGGCAAGTCTCCATCCGCGCGCGACAGTTTCTTGTATTATTCCGGCAAGGAGCCGTCGGCTGTCCGCTACAAGAACTGGAAGATGTACTTCGCCATGGTCTCCGACGATCCGGCTGGCTTCATTGACGGGGTGAGGCCGTACGCCTGGACGCAGGTCGTCAACATCAAGCGCGATCCGTTTGAGACCTCGGTCGGACAGCAGATCAAGACACTCTTCGGTATGGGCGGCGCCATCGCTTCGCCGTCCACCGCCTATGTCTACGACTGGAACATCCTGCCCATCGGTCAGCAGTTGTGGCTGAAGCATCTCGAGACCTATATCGCTTTCCCGCCGCTTCAGAGCCCTGCAAGCTACAATCTGGAGCAGGTCATGCAGCAGGTCCGGGAAATGAAGACTGGTCGCGATTGACGCGCGCAGTTTCGTAACGACTTCGGAGCGGACGCGCCTAGCGGCGTCCGCTCTGTCGTTCACCTATCAGTTCCTGGCGTCCTTGATCGCCTCTACCTGACCAGCACGCTCGCCGCCATCGTCAACGGCCACAAACAAAGCCGGATCGACGAGCTCTTTGCGTGGCATCATCCAACCTCAGAAAGCAAGTTCCGCCAAGATCCCTGACGTCCCTAAGTGGAGCTCGGCTGCCGCCGAGGGCACCCGTATCATACGGTATTCTACTATACAGTCGGGCGGCAATCAGGCACGGTATGGCATACGGTTGCATGTGTCCGGGAATAGAAGCGCTGCCAACGATTGCTCAGGTTCATTCTCGCCGGACGCCTTCATGGTTTCCGACCGTTGTGCTCGAACGAGCGAATACTGGTTCTGTACTTCGCCACAGACGCTGCTTCGCCTGGCCAAGAGGAGGGGTTCCATGCGTCGCCATCGTGTATTGCATATCTCTCGCAGCTTGATTGCCGCGCTGGGTTTCACTGCCTTGACCGGGTTCGGCTGTCCGGCGGCATTCGCGCAGGCCGTATCGGGAGAGCCGGGAGCGACGACCACTCTCGACGGCAAGCAGCTTCCGACGCCCACGCCGGAATTTGGCGGGGTGATCAAGGAGAAGGCCTCCGAGTCACAGCCCTGGTGGGCGCCGCGCGTCGTTCCGCCGAAAGGCGCGCCGAACGTGCTGTTGATCATGACGGATGATCAGGGATTTGGCGCGCCGAGCACATTCGGCGGCGTCATTCCGACCCCTGCGATGGACCGCATTGCAAACCAAGGTCTGCGTTTCACCAATTTTCATTCGACATCGCTCTGTTCGCCGACGCGGGCCGCGTTGATCACCGGGCGGAACCACCATTCGGTCGGCGCCGGTGTCGTCGGCGAAATTGCGACCGGCTATCCGGGCTACGATTCCATCATCCCGGTCGAGAAAGGCACCATAGGCACGATCCTCAAGGAGAACGGCTATGCGACATCGTGGTTCGGCAAGAACCACAATACCCCGTCCTATCAGTCGAGCCAGGCAGGGCCGTTCAATCAATGGCCGACGGGAATGGGCTTTGAATATTTCTACGGTTTCGTCGGCGGCGACGCCAGCCAATGGCAGCCTAACCTCTACCGCAACACGACGGCCATCTACCCATTTGAAGGCAATCCAGGCTGGAACCTGGAAACGGCGATGGCTGACGAAGCCATCCACTACATGAAGCAATTGAAGGAGATCGCTCCCGAAAAGCCCTGGCTCGTCTATTACGTGCCCGGCGCCACGCATGCGCCGCATCATCCCACACCGGAATGGGTCAAGAAGATCAGCGATATGCACCTCTTCGACGAAGGGTGGAACAAGCTGCGCGAAACAATCTTCGCCAATCAAAAGCGGCTCGGCATCATGCCCGAGAATGCGCAACTGACGCCGTGGCCAAAGGAACTGCCGGAATGGGATACACTGGACCTGGAAGAGAGAAAACTCTTCATCAAGCAGGCGGATATCTACGGCGCCTACCTTGCTTATGCCGACAATGAGATCGGCCGAGTCATTCAGGCCGTCGACGACCTCGGCGAACTCGACAACACGCTGATCATCTATATCGGCGGCGACAATGGCGCGAGCGCGGAGGGCATGCTGAATGGCACGCCGAACGAGTTTACCACTTTCAACGGCATCCCGGTGCCGGTGAAGGACCAGTTACTCTGGTATCCGTTCTGGGGATCGGAACGGACATTCCCGCACTTTGCCGCGGCCTGGGCCTGGGCGATGGACACGCCGTTCAAGTGGGTGAAGCAGGTGCCGTCGCATTTCGGCGGAACCTCGCAAGGGGTGGCGATGTCCTGGCCCGGCCACATCACTGATGTGGGCGGTATCCGCCGCCAGTTCTCGCACGTGATCGACATCGTGCCGACCATCCTCGAAGCCACCGGCATCCCGGCACCCGAGACGATCAACGGCATTGCTCAGAAGCCGGTCGAAGGGGTGAGCATGGCCTACACATGGGACAAGGCAAATGCCGATGTTCCCACCCGGCATACGACGCAATATTTCGAGATGCTCGGCAATCGCGCCATCTACGATAATGGCTGGGTGGCAGCGACGACGCCAGCAACCCGGCCGTGGGAGCTGAGCACCGCCACGCCGCCCGACGTCATCACCGGCTATAACTGGGAACTCTACAACGTCAACGATGACCCGACCCAGTTCAGCGACCTGGCCGCCAAGATGCCCGACAAGCTCAAGCAGATGCAGGACCTCTTCTATTCCGAGGCGAAGAAGTACGACGTGCTGCCGCTCGACAATTCGACGCTTTCCCGCTGGAACACGCCACGCCCCAACCTGACGGCCGGGCGAACCGAGTTCACCTATTCGGGGGCACTGAGCGGTGTGCCGCCCAGCGCTGCACCGAGTGTCCTCAACAAGTCCTATACGATCACGGCCGAGGTCGAGATACCCGAAGGCGGTGCGGACGGCATGATCGTGACCGAGGGCGGACGGTTCGGCGGTTATGGTCTGTTTCTTAGCAAAGGCGACTTCGGCGTCGGACGGGGCAAGGTTGTGTTTCTTTACAACCTTCTCGACCTCAAGCGCACGATGTGGGAAGGGCCGGAACTGGAACCCGGCAAGCATCAAATCGTCTTCGAGTTCAAGTCCGATGGTCCGGGCCTCGGCAAGGGCGGTAGCGGCATCCTGTCGGTGGACGGCAAGGAGGTGGCGACAAACTCGCTGGACCATACGACCCCGGTTACCTTTCCGGAGGACGAAAGCTTCGACGTTGGACAGGACACGCGCACAGGGGTCACCATGATCGAATATCGGTACGACGCTCCATTCAAATTCACCGGCAAGATCGACAAGCTGACCTTCAAGCTCGGGCAGTAGTGGGGGCGGCATGTTTGAAACGATAGGTGCAAATGTAAGGCTGCTGCTATCGGTAACAGGCGTGGTTGAAGCGGTCACGGGGGTGGCATTGCTGCTGGCTCCCGCGCTGTTGATCGAGGTGCTCCTCGGGGCCGTGCCAGACACGCCTGTCGGCACCACGGCCGCCCGTGTTGCTGGAGCAGCAGTACTGAGCCTGGCCGTCGCTTGCTGGTTTGCGCGGGATGACTTAGAAGGCAAGGCTGCCAGGGGATTGGGCATAGCGATGCTGTTCTACAATTTCGCCGTGGCCGCCACACTCACACTTGGGTGGCTTCGCCACGGTATCTCCGGTATCGCTTTTTGGCCGGTCGTCGCGGCGCACGTCGGACTCGGCGTCTGGTGTGTAGCATGCGGCTGGGCATGGACCCGCCTCGCGAAACGCTAGCGCGCTGCTCATGCTCTGCTGTTGATGCATCGTTGCCATAGCGTCGATTCTCGGAATTATGCTGCCAAGGTGCGAGCGGCGCACCGCTTACTCTCTGTTTCCTGATGGCGTCGTTCTTCCGGCTACTGCAGGACATTAGGCTTCACAGAGCGAGCATGACGTTCAGCGGCACGGTGACAAACGAGTACCTTGGCTGCAGCAGCGCTAGAAGTGGAAGGATACACCGATAATGGGTCCTTGCTGGACGACGTCGAAGACAAACCCGTCGTTCTCGTAGTCGACGCCTAGTGCCCGGTATCCGGCGACAGCCGAGATGGTGTCGTTGAACTTATAACCGAGGCCGAGGCCAACATCCCAGTCGAGGTCGGCGCCGCCACCGCCCACCAGACCCCATCCTGTGAGATAGATTTCCTGGGTGAAAAAGTAATTCCCGCGCAGGCCGACAACGGCGTCCACCCACGTGGCACTGTCATCCCGCTCCACGCCGGCCAAAAGTCCGCCGTTAAAAGAGATGTCGGTCTCGACTGACCACACTTTCATACCGCCGAACACGTCAAGGTGACCATTCTGATCTTCGAGCACGGCGTAACCCACGCCGAGAAGCCCTGCAAAGGTCTCCGATGTCACGCCGACGCTGTCGGCAAAGATGCCGCGGGGCGTGTGCGCATCGGCACCCAGCTTTACGTAGATCATGTCGCCGACGATGCTGTAGCGATCATATCTTGCTTCGGCAGTCGCCATGAATGCGAAGTCGAGATTGTCGAAAATGTCGCCGAAATCGGCATCGATGCCGACCTCGGGAAGTCCGAATTGCCGTACATCCCCGGAAATTCCGGCAGCCCAAAAATATGGAGCGACCGTGAACTCCCAGCCGCTTTGGGTCTCGACCGTTTTCGCATCCGACGCGAGCGGTGTGATATCGGTGGCATTGCCGCTCGATGCTAAAGAGATGCCAGCTAGCAGGACAATCGCATGCAAGTGAATGGCCTTCATGAGAATCCCCCGATCTCGTTTGAATCCAGCACTGCTTCCGAGGGAGACTATGTGACAGCAAGTGGATTCCCGCAATACGAACCACCTATTGGGAGTTGCGAGCGAGGCGGAATACCGAAGGGTGTGGCCCGCCGGCATCAGGCCTGTCTCCTGCTGGGAAGAGAGGGAAACGCGGCCAAACTGGCGTCTCCCTTTGAAGATCAATAGCAAGGCGGGTACGGATAGTAGCCGCATTGCTGGTCGTTGTAGTAGGGATAGTAGGGGCGGACTGCAGCGGCCCCAATGGCCGCACCGGCCACCACGCCCGCTGCGACCGGAGCACCGCGATACCACGCGCCGTGATAGACGGGTGCGTGCCAATAGGTGCCCCCGACACGATTGATGTTCGTGTCGCCGATATCCACGTCGTCTCCACGGAAGTCGCCGCGGAAATTACCTCCCGCGAAGTCTCCGCCGTGGAATCCGCCGCCCCCGAAGCTGCCGCCGCCAAAGCCGCCGCCATGGAAGCCACCGAAGCCCCCGCCGCCAAATCCTCCTCCACCCCCGAAGTGATCGATGAACAGCGCGGCCGGCCCAGACACACCGCTTAGGCTACCCTCCAGAATGGTGATGTCGAAGGTCAGCGTCGTGCCATCGAGTTTCGGAGCCTTGAGCGTCACGACGGCGTCGCTGACGTCCGATCCATCGCCGCCCAGCACCGACACAGTCGCATTCGGCGGATCGACGGCGAAATTATCCTTGCCGTCGTCCCATTGCATGATGAACTGTTCGGTTGCCACATGACCGGCGGCTCGCACCGGCCGGTCAGCAAAGACGATCGAGTTTGCGGAGACACCCGTCAGAACGAGCTTGCCGTTTTCGATCTTCGCTCCGGCCGAATTGATGACCGCCAGCGACGGCACCGGACCGGTTGGCGTAACTATCCCAATAGACTTTTCGAGCGGTACGTGCGGCTTCTTCGGGGTGTCCTGCGCAAGGGCAGAGGTCGTGATCGCGAAACCTCCGGCAAAGACCAACGTAGCGAAACGATCGATGTTCATGGCGATATCCTCCCAGTCGGGACGGGCGGCATGCCCGTCGCCTGATGAACCCATTTGGAATCTGCTGTCACAAGGCTTTGGAACGCCCAGCCGCGAGGCGCATCCTCCTTAGTCCTTGAACATCTGCTTCCAGTCGGCTTTCATGTCGATGACGGTCCAGCCAGTTATTGCGGCCGCGTCGAGCGCCTTGTCGAGGCTGCCGAATTCGGTCTTGCGGTCGTAAGCGTATTCGCGCTCCGCATCGGTATGGTGAACGAGCATGCCGAGACGCGCAGGCGCTCCCGCCATCGTTGTCCATTGCAGCATTTCGAGATCGCCATCAGAATTGCCGAAAGCGGCAATCGGCCGGCGGCCGATCTGCTCGTTGATCCCGACTGGCTTGCCAGCCTTGTCGTCGATGAAGTTGACTTCCGGCAGACGATAGAGGGTCGGCGTGTCGTCCTGCATCTTGAACTGCGTCTTGATCGAGGAACCGATGATCTGCTCCGGCGGGACGCCGTAAACCTTCTCCGTCCATGGCCGCATGAACTCCACGCCGCCCCCGGATACGATGAAGGTCTTGAAGCCGTTGGCGCGCAGATAGGAAAGCAGCTCGACCATCGGCTGGTAGACGAGCTCGGTGTAGGGTCGCTTGAACCGCGGATCGCGTGCCGTGGAAAGCCAGTCCGTGACGACCTTCTGGAAATCGTCGTTTGTCATTCCCGCATGGGTGACCATGATGAGCTCGAGAAGGCCCTTTTCGCCTGATGCGGCAAGTGTTTTCATATCGCCTTCGAGCACTGCCTTGAACGGCTGGACGTTTTTCCATTCCGGATGCTGCGGAGCGAGCGTCTTCACGCGGTCCAGGACGAAGGCCAACTGGGTGTACATGGGATGCTCGACCCAGAGCGTGCCGTCGTTGTCGAACACCGCAATGCGTTCGGGTTCCGGGACGAAGTCCGGCGAACCTTGCTTGGAAACATTCTCGACAAAGGAGACGATAGCTGCCTTGGGCGCGGTATCGTTCCACGAGGGCAGCGGATCGCTCTGGGCCTGTGCAGAAGCCGCAAGGAAAAGTGCTCCGATGACGATCGAGATTGTGTTCCGTGCCAAGTTGACGAGGTGGCGGACATTAAACATTAGATGTACCCCCATAAGTGAGAGTCCGCGCCCGGCGAGTTGCATTCCACCAGCGCTTTCCAAGTCTACCGAATGCGTTCCCCCACCGATATTGCCCTTTGGGGAATCGAGAACTCCGGCGGCAATCAACAGTGGTGCTTGCATCAGATGACGCCACACCAAAAAGGTGTTATCGTCTCACAGTTTTGGGGGGACGACCAATGGCTTTGGGCCATGGGGCAGGCGGATTGCGGTGCGCTGGTGTCTTGCTGGCGTGGGTTTTGCTGATCGCTGCGAACTGCGGCGCCATCGCCTCGGAGACGTCGCACGCAATCGTTGATCGGGTTCCACGGGTTCTCATTCTCTACCCATATGACGAGAGGCTCGTGGCGACGACCGTTGCCGGAGAGGCGTTGCGAACCCGATTGCTGGAAGCCACAGACGGCAGGATCGACCTGTTTTCGGAATTCCTGGATCTGTCGCGGTTTCCGGAAGCGGAGCACGTCGCGCGCATGGTACGTTATATGGCGGAAAAGTACGCCTCTCGCCGTCCGGATGTAGTCGTGGCACTCGGCAAGGAGTCTGCCAGCTTGATATCGACGAACCGTGGGACGATCGCTCCCGATGCGAAGATCGTCGGGGCAGGCTTCGGCAACGCCACCGCCGAGAACATCGACCTACCAGATGACGTGATCGGAGCGTTCACGACATTCGACATTCTGAAGACGGCGCAAATGGCCCGCGACCTGCAGCCCAGCGCCCGTCACCTCTACATCATCGGCGGATCCTCGGAGTTCGACCGAGGATGGTTGGCGACGGCGCGCGTCGACCTAGACGAGTTCTCCAAGTCATACGAAACGACATACCTTGAAGATTTGACGATCGACGAATTCATCGAACGTGCCTCCCATGTCCCCTCCGACAGCATTATCCTGGCGTTGACGGTGTTCAAAGATCGGGCAGGGCGAAATTTCGTCCCGCGTGAGGCGATCAGGCAGATCGCAGCAACCGCCAACGCACCTGTCTATGGCCCCTACCAGACCTACATCGGCTACGGCGTGGTCGGGGGCAATACCGTCACCTTTGACACTTTGGGCCGCACCGTCGGAGACCTAGTCCTTGATCTCATTGCCGGCCGGGCGGCCTCGGATATTCAAGCAATTCAGACATATGTCGTGGATGCCCGGCAGCTCCGGCGTTGGGGGCTTTCGGAGGTGAATCTGCCCGCGGGCACCATTCAGATGCACAAGGAAAAGAGCCTCTGGGAAGAACACTGGTTGGCGGCAGCGGCGACGTTCGGCCTGGTTTTGATACAGGCGGGCGTCATCGCAGCATTGCTGCTCGAGCGACGCCGTCGCCGCGATGCGGAGAGCAGGTCACGCCTTCACCTGCTCGAAGCTGTCCATCTCAACCAGTCCGCAACGGCCGGCGCCTTGTCCTCGTCGGTCGCCCACGAACTGAACCAGCCCCTTGCGGCCATCCGAAACAATGCCGAGGCGGCGTCGGTGCTGCTGCGAAGCGGCAACCCGGATCTTGAGTTGATCCAGCAGATCCTGCTCGACATCCAGGAGGACGATCAGCGTGCGGGCGACATCATTGGCCGGATGAGAGGATTGCTCAAGAAGAGAAGCGAGATCGATTGGCAGGAGTTCGACCTGAACGATGTGGCTTCGAGCGCAATCCATATCATTCATTGCGAGGCCGAACGCAGGGGGATCACGCTAAGTACAAATCGACCGACGGCGGTTTTGCCGGTAAGGGCGGACAAGGTCCATGTACAGCAGGTCGTTCTCAATCTCGCCACCAATGCCATGGACGCCATGTTGGACGTTCCAGCCAAAAGAATGCTCACCTTTGCGACAGGAGTGGCGAACGAGAAGGCGGAGCTTTGTGTCGTTGATACAGGCAACGGCATTCCCGAAGAGAGGCTGTCCAGCATCTTCGAGCCGTTCTACACGACCAAGCAGGCGGGCACCGGACTGGGTCTTTCCATAGCACGCGCCATTGTCGAGACCTATGGCGGCTCGATCTCGGCTAAAAACCGACCTGAAGGCGGGGCCATCTTTCGCGTGGTCCTACCTCTTGCTCGAAGGGAGCAAGGGTGATGAAACCGGTCGTCCATATCGTCGATGACGACGAATCCTATCGAACTGCGACAGCACGCCTGCTCTCCGCCTATGGCCTAACGGTCGAAGCGTATGAGTCCGGAGATCAGTTTCTCGCCCATCTTCCAGGCTCCGAGCCGGGCTGCGTTCTCCTTGACCTACAGATGCCCGGCCAGTCTGGCCTGCAAATACAGCGCCAACTGTGCGAGCAGGCGCCGCTTTTGCCAATCATATTCCTCACGGGCGAAGGAGACATAAAGGCCAGCGTCGAGGCTATGAAGGCGGGGGCTCATGACTTTCTGGAAAAGCCTGGCTCGGTCTCGGTCCTGATCGAAACGATTGAACGCGCGTTGACACAATATGAAAAGTACCGTGCCGAACACGAGCGTCTACAGGCACTGAGAGCCTTGGTTGCGAGCTTGAGCGCGCGTGAAGCCGAAGTCTTTGGGTTGATCATCCGTGGCCATCTCAACAAGCAGATTGCGTATGCCCTTGGTATATCGGAGCGGACGGTGAAGGTGCATCGCCATCAGGTCATGGAGAAGCTCCAAGCAAGGTCTCTGGCCGAGGTGGTATCGCTCGCCGCCGACATCGGTCGTACTGCGCTGTCGAAGTGATCGAACAATCTTCCCCTTAGGGCAATATCAAGCGACAGCCGACACGCCTACAATGGGCGTAATTGCGTATCTCGCGCACTGTCACGCATGAGGGCATGAGGTGGGAAAGCTTCGCCGCACTGTCGCTGTAGTCGATGATGATGCGAGCCTACGTCGAAGCGTCGGTCGGCTCCTCAATGCCTACGGATTTGCGGCTGTCGAATATGCATCGGCGGAAGCTTTTCTCCTTCACGACCCGAAAACGCCAATCGACTGTCTCGTGCTCGACATCGATCTCGGAGGCATGTCCGGCATCGAACTGCAGCGCAAGTTGAAAGGGGACGGAGCGAAGCTGCCGACAATCTTCATCACCGCACTGGAAGACACGCGCCTGCAGACTGAGGCAGAGCAGGCCGGGTGCATCGCATATTTGCGGAAGCCCTTTGCGGGATCCGTACTCATCGACGCAGTCAAGAAGGCACTCAGATCGTGAGTTCTTGATCAAGGAAAGAGAGCCACGACGGCAGGTCAGATGCGGATCATTTGTTCACCCCTGGCAGGGAGGCTGAAGATAGGGTCGATGGATCGAGTCCTTTCAAGAGCTTGATTGTAGGTCCTACTGATGTAGCCGAGCGGAGAGAATAAAGGCGTCCCTCATTCGACCGGCATTTTGGTGCCCAGACATATCCCGGTGATGATGCCAGAAGATTTATGTCCTCGCGCTGTCTGCCATCTATACGTGGGATTTTCGGTATCATCAGGTGATTATGACAATCGTTCCGGGGGTACGAAGTGAGGGAGGCAAACGAGGCGCTCCCGCAGGAGCGCCCAAGCTAGGGGAGCATCAAGCACGGCCCTAAACGGAGAGCGCCGCGCTGCAGCTTTCGGCGACACTACTGTCGACCGATGTTTGCCCCGGCATGAATGCCCACCCCCCCGTTTCGATGAACTGACGCTTTTTGTAGCTATCTGAAAGAGCCTTGAACTCGGTCAGTTTTCCGGTGGCGTCCGGTGCAGCCTTGAAGCGTTCGACGCATATGGCTGATGCAAGCTCTCCACGGGCCGTCTTGCCCGCAGCCGTCGCTGCCTGGAGTGAAGATCCGCCGGTCACCCAGCCACCCCAGTTAAAGCCGACGACGATGGTCGCGACCGCCGTCGCCACACATGCCCACACAAGAATGGTCTTGGAGGGCTGATACGAACTGAAACGCTGGAATATTGATCTCTTGCTGTTCTGCAGGGCCATGGGATTCTCTCTCCTCATAGATGGGGTCACTGATCCAAATTTCAGAATAAGCGTTACATCCTTCCGCCTGTATCAGGCACGCCGACGCCTGCACCGTCCTTTCTAGGAAGGTCCGCAATCATTGCTTCTGTCGTCACGAGAAGGCCGGCAACGGAAGCCGCATTCTGCAGGGCTGTCCGAACAACCTTGACCGGATCAACGATACCCATGGCGATCATGTCGCCGTACTCAGACGTCTGGGCGTTGTAACCGAAATTGTCGGTGTTACTTTCGAGGATACGGCCGACCACGATCGAGCCTTCGTCACCTGCATTTTCGGCAATCTGGCGTACCAGCGACTGCAGGGCCTTGCGAATGATGGTGATGCCGGCATTCTGGTCGTCGTTCTCGCTCCTGATATCGAGGACGATCGAGGCACGCAGCAGTGCCGTCCCACCGCCGGGAACGATGCCTTCTTCGACAGCGGCGCGGGTTGCGTTCAGCGCGTCGTCGATGCGGTCCTTCTTTTCCTTGACCTCGACTTCCGTCGAACCGCCGACGCGGATCACGGCGACACCGCCGGAAAGCTTGGAAAGTCGCTCCTGCAGCTTTTCCTTGTCGTAATCAGACGTTGTTTCCTCGATCTGCGCTTTGATCTGGGCAACGCGGCCTTCGATATCGGCCTTAGTGCCCGCACCATCGACAACTGTGGTCGCTTCCTTGGTGATCGAGACCTTCTTGGCGCGGCCAAGCATGTCAAGCGTAACGGTTTCCAGCTTGATGCCGAGGTCTTCGGAAATGACCGTGCCGCCGGTCAGGATGGCGAGATCTTCGAGCATCGCCTTGCGGCGGTCACCGAAACCGGGCGCCTTGACGGCAGCGATCTTCAGGCCGCCACGCAGCTTGTTGACGACAAGCGTCGCAAGCGCTTCGCCTTCGACATCTTCGGAAATGATCAGCAAGGGTTTGCCGGTCTGGACGACAGCTTCAAGGATCGGCAGCATAACTTGAAGATTGGAAAGCTTCTTCTCGTGCAGCAACACGTAGGCATCTTCCAGCTCAGCGACCATCTTTTCGGCATTAGTGACGAAATAGGGTGACAGGTAGCCGCGGTCGAACTGCATGCCTTCGACGACCTCGAGTTCGGTTTCAGCGGTTTTGGCTTCCTCGACGGTGATCACACCCTCATTGCCGACCTTCTGCATCGCGTCGGCGATATATTGACCGATTTCCTTTTCGCCATTGGCCGAAATAGTACCAACCTGGGCGATTTCCTCCGACGTATTGATCTTCTTGGCCTTGGCCAGCAGGTCCTTGACGACGGCTGCGACGGCAAGGTCGATGCCGCGCTTCAGATCCATCGGGTTCATGCCGGCAGCAACGGCCTTGCCGCCTTCGCGAACGATAGCTTGAGCAAGAACAGTTGCAGTGGTCGTGCCGTCGCCGGCAACATCGTTGGTTTTTGATGCCACTTCGCGCACCATCTGGGCGCCCATGTTCTCCAGTTTGTCGTCGAGTTCAATTTCCTTGGCGACAGTGACGCCGTCCTTGGTAATGCGCGGCGCGCCGTAGGACTTGTCGATCACCACGTTGCGGCCCTTGGGCCCCAGCGTCACCTTGACCGCGTCAGCGAGAATATCGACGCCACGCAGCAGCTTTTCGCGTGCATCACGGCCGAATATGATTTGTTTGGCAGACATTGAAAAACTCCCGGGCTCCTCGCCCTATGGACTTCATGAAAACGAGAAAACAATGCGCTCGGAAGTTATGCGATCACGCCCATGACGTCGGCTTCCCTTCATGATCAACAGGTCCTCGCCGTTGAACTTGATCTCGGTGCCGGACCACTTGCCGAACAAGATGCGGTCGCCGACTTTCACGTCAGGCGGGTTAAGGTTGCCACTTTCGTCGCGGGTACCAGAGCCAACGCCAATGATTTCGCCTTCAGCTGGCTTTTCTTTGGCGGTGTCCGGAATGATAATCCCACCCTTGGTCTTACCTCCGGCCTCGATACGACGCACGACAACCCGGTCGTGCAACGGCCGAAAAACAGTAGTTAGCATTTTTGGGATCCTTTGACGGGAGCGAAACCCAATGGCCGCTCCCGATAGTGTACGTTAGCAGTCTAATGATAAGGGTGCTAGAGAATTCTTATGTGACGGCCAGCCGAGAGGAATTAAACGCCCGCCACGACTGAACACGAGGTATTTATCCGTACTAAAAACGCGACGAGGAAGGCCGCCTGCTTTCAATGAACGGATCGCAATGAACGACCGCTTGCAGGAAGCGGCGACAGCGATAGCAGGACGACGCGGTCGAGTGGCCACCCGACGATAGATTGCGAATGGCGGTGAGGAGACCGCCGGCCGGGCAAAGGCCGGGACGGCAGGCAGACCGCAGCCGTTGGCACAGCGCCGCCGAGGAGGCCAAGCAAAAAGATTGAGCGCCCGAGCGATCCCCGTCTTTCATGCTGACGCGCTGTTGGCCAATCCCGCTCTTGGCAGCATCGTTCAGCAGAGTGGTTAATGTCGTCACGAGCTGCGCATGGACGAAAGGGCTTCTGGAGCAGAACGCTACTCGGAACGCCTTAAGCTGCCCATCCCTTGGCGCTGTCCCCGGTCATATAGATCACTGGCATGATCGGTTTCAATTCCCGCGCCCGTCGCGCCAAATCCCAACCGTCCGTTTCTCCTGGCATCCTTACGTCGGTTATCAGGGCACAAAAGCGAGCCGAGTCTTTTTCCAAAGCACGGATAGCCTCGTCCGCGTTCGGTAATGAAATATGCTCGAAGCCCGCTTCGGTCACGACGTCTTCGAGGGTTAGCCAGGCTTTTTCGTCCGAGCCTCGATCCATGGATGACTTTGTTTCCGCGATCATCGTTACGTGCCGGCTTTCTCCAGGGCTGCCGTGCGATAGAAGTGTTCAGCGTGCTGATAAAGGTTCTCCGCCTCGACCCGGTCACCGGCTTGGGCGGCTTCTCGGGCTGAAACCATATATTGTTCATATCGTCTCATTAGGTTCTGCGAGCTCGAAACTACTGCTGTATCCGCGGTGGCTCGAGCACGGCTGCTGGCAGACGGAGTAGAATTTCGGCGTGGAGATTTCAAAAGAACAATTCAAGCCGTCTTGAGGCTTGCTCCATAAAGGTCGTGATTTCGGGATTGATTGACGGCGACTACCTCTGGCAAACTCGCCAATGGTATCGCCCCTTGGGGCGGCATCGCAGTGCAGCTGTCGTGTACCGCGGCATTGCGGCCGTTTGATGTTGCCTGGCTCCCGTGTCGGCACCAAACGATGATAACCCAATGCAGAGAGTCAGCCGGTCAGCGTGTCCAGTAGGTCGGCGATCTTGATCGTCGAGAAGTTCGAGAACGTGTCACAGATGGCGTAAGGTAGTACGATCTGATCGTTGTGGCGCATCGCGCCGCACGTGTAGACGACGTTCGGAACATATCCCTCGCGTTCCGAAGGCTCCGGGTGAACGAGCGGCTCTTTCGAGCGGGCGAGCACCTTGGACGGATCGCTCTTGTCGAGAAGGGCTGCGCCGATGGCGTATTTTCGCACGGGACCTACCCCATGGGTCAGAAGCAACCAACCCTCGTCCAGTTCGATCGGCGATCCGCAATTGCCCATTTGCACGAATTCCCACGGAAATTTCGGCCCAAGAATGATCTTGCCGCCATTCCAGACGTGGAGGTCATCGGAACGGATGAGATAAAGGTTTTCGTTGTCCTGACGACCGATCATTGCAAACTGGCCGTCGATTTTCCGCGGGAATAAAGCCATCCCCTTGTTCTTGGCAGCTGTCCCCATGAGAGGAGTCATCCGGAACGACAGAAAATCTCTGGTCTCGAGGAGTTCAGAGCGAATGTCTCTGCCATTATAGGCCGTGTAGGTGGCGTAATAGGTTTTGTGCCCAGCCTCTTCGAACTCAACGAAGCGAGCATCTTCGATGCCGTTCGACTGCGCGGCGGTAATCGGAAAAATCACCCTCTCACTGATTGGGTGCTCGGAGAAAAACGTCAGTTCCAAAGGCTCGTCGGGAGATATGGATAGGGGATTTTCAACAACGGGAATGGACGCAAGTCGCGCCGTGGGTTCAATGTCCACGGTGCCATTCTGGTCGACAATTCCCGATCGAAAGGTGAGAGACGAAACATGTCCTTCGCCGACCGCACGCAGGCTCAAGACAAAGCGCTTGCTGCCGCTGGGGACCCCTGATTGATCCGCATGGGCGACAATGCTCGGGTTGAAAAGAGCGGATGCCTCGAAGGAATATTCGTGCATGAAGTAGGCACCGACGAGTTGGCGTTGCTCCTTGGTGAAAGTAATATGGGGTGCGAACGCCTCTTCCATTTCATAAGCGCGCTTTTCGAACGTCGCCAGCAGATTGCGGTGTCGGCCCTCGAAGTTTTCGAGGACCTCTGCAAGTTGCTGCTTCGCGACCTCGACGTCTAGGCCGAGCACACGATCCACGATATGATTGGCACGCGTCTTGTCGGTCGGTTTGAGATCTCGCGGTTCCGTGGCCGGCTTGAAGGGCCGCACCACGACGCGTGTGGGATCCGGTCGTAGGAAAAGTGCTTGGCGGTTGAGAAATGCTATCTGCGACACCATGATCTCGCTCTGATTTGAGGCCGTGATTCACGCCGTCAGCGCACGAAGCGGGACCAATGTCGACGGACGACCACTGGCGCGCGAAAGCTTGCGAAATTCCACAAGGCCGAGGAGATAGCAGACTACGGATTCGCCGCCTCTATTCTCATTGGGACGGGTCGGATGCAGACCGTCGCGGCAACTGCCTGTTTCGAGATCCACGACCGGCAATGAGAGATCGTTGCTGCCGAGGAACCAGGCGAAAGCCTTTGCAGCCTCTTCTTTCCATGTGATGTCGTGGCTGACCCGCCATGCGGCATGACATGCAGCGATCGTCGCCGTCGCTTCCAGAGGCTGTTGATCGAAGAGCTTCACCTCTCCCGTCCGATCCGTAAAGCTATCCGTGCCGATAGGCCTGAATAGTCCTTCAGGGTTCGTCTGTATCGTCATCAGCCATCGCAAGGATTTGAGCCCTGCTACCACGTAATCGGATCGTTCAGCACTCAATCCCGTGGCGATCAGGGCCTGACACAGTCGGGCATTGTCGTAGGAGAGGTTCTCCTCGAACCAGATCCAGCCCGGTCTCTCGACACGATGGAAAATATCCATCAGCCTGTCGGCCAGTGTCGAACGGATCTGATGGGTGAGCACGTCTCGAGGGAAGGCCGCGCAATAGCCGTCCAGTCCCAAGAGCGCAGAGGCCCAGGCACGTGGCGAGCCGAAACCTTCAACGGTCGGCAATGCCTGCGCGAACAGGGCCGCAGCCCACGCGCGCCGGGAGGGGCTAGTGTCGCCACGGGCGCATTCCCCGAGAGCCCAGAGCGTTCGGCCGTGGCTGTCCTGTGATCCCTTGTCTTCCAGCCAGCGTCGGTCGAAGCCCATAAAGTTTCTAAAATGTTTCTCGTCGGGGTTCCAGGCGTGCTGCACGAAGGAAGCGAAGCGCGAGGGGAGCGCCTCCGGAAGAAGCCGTTCGCCGGGCTCGCCGAGAGCAACCGACAAGAGAAGCGCGCGGGCATTGTCGTCGACACAGTAGCCGTGCGCGCGATCAGGCACCGAATAGACGGCATGCTGGAATAGTCCTGTATCGTCGCACATCGACATGAAGTAGCCGAGCTGTGGCTCGGGGAGGGGCGGGGCCTTTTGCATCACGACATTCGTTGATGCTGCGGGCTGGCGTGCGGGATTTTGAATTGCCACCTGTAAGAATAATGCGAGATAGCACTCCGCGGTCTTTTGCCATGTCATCGGTCGGCTGGTTTGGTATGCCCGCCGGCGCATCGCGTCGCGTCTTGTGTCATCGGTGAGAAGCGACGCGATCTCGCGCCCGATGGCCGTCGGGTCACCGAAGGGAACGAGCACACCACGGCCGTCTGCCAGCAGCTCTTGAGCATGCCAGTAAGGTGTGGAGACGACGGCCTTCCCGAGACCGAAGCTGTAAGCCAGGGTGCCCGATGTCATCTGGGCTTCGTTGAGATAAGGCGTGGCATAGACATCGGACATGGAAATAAACTCCAGCAGCGTTGCCTTGTCGACGAAGCGATCGAGAAACACCACGCTGTCCTCGATGCCCAGGTCGTTCACCCGCGTCACCAGGCTCTCGCGATAGGTCTCACCTTCGTCGCGTACGAGATTGGGATGAGTTGCTCCGAGGATCACGTAGACAGCATCGGGCCGACTTTTCAAGATCAAGGGCATGGCATCAATCATGACCTCGATGCCTTTGTTTGGCGAGAGAAGGCCGAAAGTCAGGATCACCGAGCGTCTGTCGAACCCGAGGCCAGCTTTCGAGACTGCCGGTTCCAAAAACGGCATGTCGGGAATTCCGTGAGGAACGACCTCTATCTTTTCGGCCGCTACGCGATAGACCTCCGACAACAAAGTCCTGCCCTTTTCCGCCATGACCACTACTTTGGCAGACAGGTCGATGATTTCGTTCAGGACGCGGCGCTGGCCGGGACTTGGCTCCGCGAGAACCGTGTGCAGCGTGGTGACGATCGGCATCTTCAACCGCGACAGCAGCGCAAGGATATGATCTCCGTCCTCTCCGCCAAAAATTCCGAATTCGTGCTGCAAGCAGGCGACGTCGAAATTGCCGGCGTTCAGGACATCTGCAGCGCGAGCATAATCATCGCGATTGTCGTCGGCTATCGAGAGGCGGACCTCCGGCGGGTAATCGTAGACATGACCATGGTCCGTCATGGCAAAAACAGCCGTGCCAACGCGGGCGGCAGATTTCGAAACGGCCTGTTGCAGGTCGGTCGTAAAAGTGGCGATACCACAGCGGCGCGGCAGAGAATTGCCGATTAAAGCTACATTTTTGAGCTGGTTCATAGCGAAGCTCCTGGCGAGCGGAATGGAGTGACGCTTCGCTCCTCACTACCACTGTTCACTCCCGCGGGACGGGGTTGCGCTCGGTCTTTGGCCGGGAGCTGCTTCAGGAGCCCGATCGCGGGCGCACTCGCTGCGGTGGCAATGAGCAAGACAATTCCGTCAGGCCCGACACGGATGTCGGCACGATCAGCTTCTGCGAAAAACCCTTCGCCGATTGTGGCCGTCAAAGTTCCTATCGTTCCGTCTCCCGCGACGACCAGCGCCCAGCTCTCTCGGCTCGCGATCAATTCCCAAACGGTGTCCGCAGGGAGGTCCAACCGTTCGAGGGTGAAGAATGGGCAGGACATGAGCTCGGAGCGCTCGACGGTGATATGGCGTGGCAGCTTTCTGCTGCTCGCTGGTTCCAGCCGTGCCACGGCTGTGGCTTGTTCGATGTGAAGTTCTCGCGAGCGTCCATGATCCCAGATGCGAAACGTCGTGTCGTTGCGCTGCTGGATTTCAGCAATGACCAGACCAGCACCGATGGCATGCACGGTGCCAGCCGGAACATAAAACACGTCACCGGCCGCGGCCTCCTGCCAGTCGAGAAGGCCCTCGATTGATCCGTCGATCGCGGCCTTCCTGAATTCGAGCTGTGTCAATGGTCGCTTGAGGCCCACGGCGACCTGCGCCCCGTCTTCCGCTGCCAACACATACCAGGCTTCGCTCTTGCCGCTTTCCATCCCCATCGACTTGGCGGCGGCATCATCTGGATGAACCTGTATCGACAGAGTTTCCCGTGTGAAGAGAAGCTTCAGGAGGAGCAGACGATCCCGCTCCCCCGCTTCGTCATAGGCAAACGAGATTTCGCCGACGGGGCTATCCTGATGGTTTTCCGATGCCCATGGCCCGAGATCAAGACGACCCCATGGCTTGAGCGTTGTTCTCACACTGGCACGGTCGAGTGTCATAGTGGTCTCCTTGATCTTGCCGCTAAGATCGGGGTGACCTGAGATCGGATTGTCTTTTGCTGTCGCTCCTGCGTTGTCGGTACGTCGGGTCGGAAGGCGAGATCGCTCAAGGGGCAATAGACGGCGCCAGTGTCCTTTCAAATTCCTCCCGCGACACAGGCCAAGCCTCGGTGCGCCCGTTGGAGCCTAGGAGCAGAGTCATCGTCGTATGATAAGCCTGCCATGTGACATCAACAGGCTCCTCGTCAATCTGTAGGTCGAAGATGCCTGGTGGATGAGGTTGGGCCATCCTGAGAAGCTGCCGTTTCTCCTCAACCTGACCGAGACGAAACCTTTTCGCAAATTCGCTCACAAGCACGGTCATCGCTGCCCCTGGTTTGAGCAGATTTGCTATGATGACGCACGATCGTATCCTTTCAGGATCACGGTATGCTCAACGAAAATGCGCGAGATCCAGCGTGATTGTGCTGGATCGAACCTTCGAATAAGCAGAGGTCGCAGCTTTCAGAATTCGCGGCCGCAACGCATCGAACGCCGTCAGGTAATCTGCCTCGCTGGCGTTTCGATGCGATTTCTCGCAGGCCAAGACTTCGGTCGCCACATAGAATTTGATCTCGAACATCCCGTCGTATCCGGTGAAACGGACACAGCGATTTCTATCGTCAAAACTACGAGCTTGGTTTGGGAAGGAGATTCCCATCAGCGCCCACCCTCATCTTGCCACCGATCAACAGCGCTATCCTTCGATTGGGGATCAAGGCTTACTCGTGTCGACGACTGTTTGCGGTTGGCGAGAGAATGCAGGAGAGCCGATTCGGTCCTCACACCGTTGCGGAACGCGGCTGAGAGGAAGAGCGAAGCGTCACGTTTCATGTCGGAACTCGCGTCCGACTGAGATCCCCGGAGGCCGGCGGACCTTAAGACTTCCCTGACCAGCTTGAAGCCGGCGGATTCGACATGCGGTGCTGCTGGATTGGAAGACATTACATCCTCCTTTGTTGGGGCAAGGTTTTGCACCCTTGATGACAGCGCCCTAGAGACGAGCCGTCACTAACACCTTAAGTCGTGCTGAAATCTTGGATTACAAGGGACAAAAAGGTGCGGGGCATTTTCCAGGACTGGTTACTGCTTTGCTGGACAATCCGAAGGTGAAGAAAGTTCTGCCGTGACAGAGCGAAGAGACAGCGAGCCAGAAATTCAACTCCAATCGAGGGGAAGAGCGATAAGCTGAACCTATACGCGGCGTAATCTTCTGCCGTCCCATTTGTTGCGAGCTTCGGCCCAATGCGAATACGTTACGAAAGCCGTTGTCGCCTTCTCCCTCGCTCCTTATCGTGACGGATTGACCCTTGAGCAACTAGACGATGTCACCGAGTTCTGCGGTCACCCTGCCGTCGCTGGCAGACTCGGACTGTCGCCCCTCCAGGAAGTTGATCGTGTCATCCACGGCCATTGTCGAGGCGGCCTTGATTTCCTGGCCGAAGAAACACCATCGGAGGTGCCTCTGGATATCAATCTCGGCGAAGGTGCGGACTTCCGGGTTGCCGCAGTGCTGTCGAAGCGCAAGATCTCGTTTGTTTTCGCGGCCGGTTACGACCGGGAAACAATCCCAGCAGAATCCTCATCTATAATATGCCTGTAAAAATCGCTTCGCCTATAATCCAGGCGTTTGGTCCGGATCTCTTGACATAGCCTGCATCGTGCGAGGACGAGGCTTGAGTAGTCGGGTCCGCACGACCAGACGCACGCCGACTCAAGTGGGGGGGACGGGGCCGCCGAGGCCGCACTATTCCGTTATGGCAGACCGTTTCGTCGGAAAGCGTATTGCCCGATCTCGGCACGATGTGATTGGGCCGGCGCCGGACATGAGCCGGGTCCTGGCAGCGATCGAGACGGCTGAAATCGCCTTAGGCTGGTGGAAAGCAACGTGCCCTTTGCCTTCGTGACCGGTTACGGCTCAGGGCGGGATCCCCGCCAGGTTCAGCACCATCGTTCGCATTGAGAAACCCGCGGATAGCCATTGTCCGTGCGATCGAAACGAGCAGCCACGTCCGGTAGTCCGCCATGCTTCAAGGCGTCAGAGCCGTGCCCTTGCCGGAACTTCAAAGAGCCGCCCTGTTAGCCCAGTCATCATCGAGGACGTCCGTATGTCAAAGAACAACGATGAACGGCAGCCAAAATGAGCGCTTGATGTGGGCGACCTGCGCTCGATCGACGTCGAAATCTTTCATCGGCAATGCTAGTGGAGTTCGTCGACCGTAAGTAAGTGGACGGATACGCAAATACTCGGTGGTCACTCCCTTGTTGCTGACGAGCGCTTCCGCCATGCACCGCTCGGCCAGAGCCTAACGTCGTCTCGCCCACAGCGGCTGGCAGAAGCTCGACCGGCAACGGATCTAGTTCCTTCCCTTGGACGCATCTAACCTGTCCGGCACCGTACAACATTGAACAACGCCGGCCCCTTTCGCAGCTAGCTTGTCGACGGTCCATGAAACGCATGTCGACGGGAGTAGCCCCAAGCTGCGGTCATTACATCTTGTCCTCCTTTGATTGGGCCGAAGGGAGCCACCCCTTGATCGGCAGCGCCCGTCTCGCCGTCTGTCGAGACGTAAAACAGGCGCCTATATTCCGCTTGCCCAAGGCAAACGCAACGAACGCAGCGCGGGGGACAATTTGAGCTTTCGTGCGGAGTTGCTGAGGCAAAGGCGCGAGGCGCGGGCTCTTCCCGGCTCATTCAGCGATGACAACTAACCTGGCGGCCGCGATAGTACCGGCCCCGAATTAGAATCTACTTTCGTCCCCTTGTATGATATAGTCTCTCATGACCTATTCCCGGAATGACTTGGAACTCGCGCGCCGGCAAGTGATTATCGACCGGCAGATGATTTGCTCTCAGCAGAGCCTGATCGACGGAATGCTGACCCGCGGTGAGCCCGCCGGGCTAGCCCGCGAAAGGCTGGCCAGGTTGACAGAGGATCTACGAAACCATTGCTTCCATCAGGATCTAATTCAGGCGTGGGTCCGATTGGAACGCTGAGCCTGCGCATTCGGGCCGGTTGACGGGTTTTCCGTCTTTTTCACTCCGCAGCCTTCTCGTCAGGCTCCTCGGCACGTCTCTCAGCTTTTCGGCTGGCGATCTTCCGGCTGTGATCGGTCCGCGCCTGCTCAAGTTCCCTCATTGTAGGTAGATCCCCAGCCAGAGTCTTTTTACCGGCCGCGGCGTTTCCACGCTTTGTGAACCCATGCCGCGGCTTCTTTGCGCGTTCGTAAGCTACGCGGGTTCCCTCAGCTGGAAAGACGGTGTCGGTGCGTGCGGCGACGGCATGGGCGATCAACTCCTTGGCCGAGGGATTGCCGTCCGGGCGTTGGCCGTTGGCGCCGAAGTCGTGGCGATCGCGGGCAGTAAAGCGCCTGGAGTTGCTATGCTTCGACATTTAGGTTCCCTTTATTTTATTATGAGGTCACGAGCCTGGCCTATACGCAGCGACGCCCTTGCGAGTCAGGCCTTCTGCTTGTCTGAGCGCAGGTTCATCATGTCGTCGGTCATCGGTGGTGTCCCTCAGGTTGGTCATAAGCAACCCGACCCTACCGGAAATCACCGATGGCTATGAAATCCAGCTACACCACGTTGTTGCGCAAGCAGATCTCGAATAGTCGTTGCGGCACCATTCATATGTCCGACCCAGACTGATTCAAGCGGTGAGATGCAACCCCAATCGCGCAAGGTATTTAGAAGCTGATTATAGTTTCGAATCTTGCGAAGGTCGTAACTTATCAAATAGGGGGCTGCTGCCATGATGGTCTCCGAACTAGTTGCATAAGAAACTGGTCATGCACGCGGTGAGCCGGCAAGCCATCGCCCGCCATCGCGAGTACCGTCATCTTTCCCGGTGGGCGCGACATGAAGGCAAGCGGTAATAGAGGTCGCGGAGCGGATAATTCACTCGAGGAAGAGTTTTGACCGTGGTTGAGGGCCGCGCTCCACGCCTCCGCGTTTTATCGCTGGTTTCCTCAAGTAGTTGCTTCAACAGGCGTTCAGGAAAGTCCTTATGGTCGGGGCTTTCAAGTTGGCGTGAGGTGCCGACCCCTCAGCACAACGATCACAGACGCATTCCAGGAACTGCTCCCGCAGCCAGGGCTTTGGGCCTACAAATGCCCATTCTTACGGTTATCGATCATTCAAAATACGCTATGATATGGCCGGTGAACGCCAAATTGATAGTGACTGACAAAGACGCGCAGGGAACGTTGCCCTAATGGCCGTGCCACACTGGTGAGGTTTTGATGTCGGAACGAATGTCCGAACGCGCCAAGCGCGATATCGACGCCATCTTGGAGCGGCTCTACAAGGTTTCCCCGGAGTTGGACAAGATTGCCGCCGATTGCGAGAGAGCTTTGCGGCTAAACGTTGAAGCCAAAGGCGACTATATTTCACCACGAACCGTGCAGGCGTTTGCAGAGATGCGCAACGCAGTTGGCATGCTGTACGGCTCCGCGCGGAGTGCGATGGAAGAAGCCGATAGGTTCTTTAAACCGAAGCGGCAGGGCTGATCTCGATGCGGGTGCTCAACAGACTGCCAACGGTACCGCGCCTACATAAAGCAGCCAGCTTCGTTTTCAACGCCTCCGCTGTACCCCCTACTTCCTTCCTTACTAAGCCGCATCGGGAGCCTCTCATGATCCTGTCCCTGTCAGGTGTCCGAAAATCCTACCCCATTACCGAGAGAGAAATTGAGACACTGAATTGGATCTCAAGAGCCTACAGAGCCGTATGCCGACAATGTCGCTTTGAAACTTTTTCCAGGGGCTGTCATTCAATTGCATTACCACGCCAGCGCGTCTCCTTCTTAACAAATTGAAGGCTTTCGACGATCCTTCCAACCTATTCGCCCGGCAGCCGGTGAAACATCGTCAGATGAGCCCCCAGGAAATTCCGGTCTTGGGGAAAAATGTTTCTGACGTAGCAGATCGGACGGGATGAGATCATGCTCGGCAATTCGGGCGGTCAGGATCATGGGATGGCGTGTCTTCAAATCGGCGGTCCCGACTCATCTTGTAAAGTCAAATCAGTCACAAAAGCGTCTGCTGGGCGAACGGACATTGTCGGTGCTTGCGTTTCTCCTCGCCGCAGACTCCGTATCGGCGCTAAAGCCAATGTCCGCGTCGCGGTCCCTTGTGAAGGCAGTGAGTGTCTCCACAGAGAGGCGTTCCCAGCTTTTGCCGCGATCAGGACCCGCCCGAACCCCCGGTAATATGCCCGGCTCAGAACTCCGAAACAGGAGCTTATCCAACGAAGCGGCGTTTAGCTCGTCACGCAGATGATGGGCCGTGACATAGGCATCGGGCATGGCCCGATGGGCGGGCAGGCCGATCTCGTGGATCAGGCCTACAGGGCCTGCGCTGATAACCCAGCATCTGGTTGGAAAACCTTGGAAGCTCCGGCCAGACACGCAAAGCGCATTTCCACGTGCAGATCCAGGGCGTAACACTCGCCAGTCTTGGCGTGCAGTAACGTCGCTGCTCGAAGGCGGCACGGTGTGCGCCAAGTGCGGCGATCATTCGATGGCGGCCGCTGAAGCATGGACTAGAGGTCCCAGATTCAGCCCCGCCACTGCGAGCGGCTTCGACAACTCTGTAGCTTTTTCATCGCGAAAACGCTGGCGTGGCGGATGGTGTCACGACCTTATCTTGGTCTATGGTCGAGAGCCATACGTACCTTGCGCGCCAAGTCTCCAAGCGCTGCCGGCTTCTGCAGAAAAATAACACCCTCGTCGAGCACGCCATTGTGGATGACCGCATTGCGGCTATACCCGGTCGTGAACACGACTGGCAGTCCTGGACGCTTGCTCCAGATCTCGTCCGCCAGTTTTCGGCCGTTCATCGGTGCCATGACAATGTCCGTGAACAGGAGCTTCACGTCCGGACGCTCGTCGATGAGTTTCAGGGCTGCAACGGGACCGTCGACCGCCACGACGGGGTATCCCAGCTCCTCCAGCATCTTGGTATGCACTTCGCGGACACTGGCGTCATCCTCCACCAAGAGAACGAGTTCGGTCGCGGAGCCTCGCGGCACGCTTTCGTCTTTCCGCAGCTGCGCTGTCTCGGTCGGTCCGTAATCCCGCGGCAAATACATCTTCATTGTGGTGCCGAGGCCAACCTCTGAATAGATCTTCATGTGCCCACCGGACTGTCTTGCGAAGCCGAAGACCTGACTGAGGCCCAGCCCTGTTCCCTTGCCGACCGGCTTTGTCGTAAAGAATGGGTCGATCGCCTTTTTTATAATCTCAGGCGCCATACCGCACCCTGTGTCAGTGACGGAGATCATTACATACTGCCCAGGGCGGATATCATGCTCTGCCGCATATGCTTCGTCGATATGCGCGTTTGCTGTCTCGATCGTCAGCTTGCCGCCGTCCGGCATGGCGTCTCGCGCGTTGACGGCGAGGTTGAGAACCGCGTTTTCGAGCTGGTTCGGGTCGGCCTTGGTTCGCCACAGTCCAGCCGCCAGTACCGTCTCTTTCTGAATGGGCTCGCCGAGTGTCGAGGCTAGAATTTCGGCCATATTCGCGACCAGCTTGTTGGCATCGACGGATTGCGGCGACAAAGGTTGTTGCCGTGAGAAGGCGAGCAACCTCTGGGTCAGGGTGGCTGCACGATGCGCTCCGTCCAATGCCGCCTCGAGGAGTTTCGGGAGGTCGTCGAGCGCCCCGCGTGCGATCCGGCGTTGCGCCATATTCAGGCCGCCTATGACCACGGCAAGCATGTTGTTGAAATCATGCGCAACGCCGCCGGTGAGATGACCGAGTGCTTCGATCTTTTGCGCCTGGTGTAGAGCACTCTCCGCAGCGCTTTTTTCCTGAACGGCGATGGCGATGCGCTCTTCCAGCGTAGTATTGAGATCTTTCAGCGCGGCGGCCGAACGCTCGGCCGCCGCGCGCGCTTCGAGGAGTTCTTTTTCATAACGGCGCCGGTCGGTGGCGTTGAAGATAGTAATCCGGACGAATTTGACCGCGCCGTCTTCGGCCAGCCTCGCGACCGCATTAACGAGGACCGGCAGACGGGTGCCATCCGCCTTCACCATGTCGAGCGCGACTTCGTTGAAAGCACCCTGCATCGTCAGCAGCGGTGCAAAATGCGTCTCGAAAAAGATTTTCCCAGGCATGGTCAGGAAGTCGATGAACTTGCGGCCGACGATCTTGCCGCCGGACATGCCAAGCCAGGAGCATAGCGTTTTGTTGGCAAGGATGATGCGCCCGTCCGATCCAGCCGAGATGTAGCCGCAGGGCGCATTCTCGAATAGATCCAGCAGGTCGTCTACATTTTGGGGAATGTCCAAGCTGGAGTTCATCAGGCGGCGGCCACGAATGTCTCGATGGCGGCAACGGTCTCTTGGGGGTGACTGAGGTTCGGACAATGGCCCGTCGCCCTCATCAGGACGAGAGTGCTGCCGGGGATCTTGGCGTGAAGATAATGGCCGACCGAGACCGGAGCGATCACGTCCTCCGCACATTGAAGGATCAATGACGGAACCCTCACGTTGTCGAGGTCCGCCCGATTGTCGGCCATGAACGTCGCGCGCGCGAAATGCTTGGCAATTTCCGGGTCGGTCTGGCAGAAACTGTTGGTCAATTCCTCCGAGAGTTCGGGCCGGTCGGTGTTGCCCATGATTACGGGCGCCATTGCCTGCGACCAGCCCATATGGTTGCTGTCAAGAAATTCCAGCAGTTCATCGACTTGTTGCCGGCTGAACCCGCCATGGTAATCGAGATCGTCGATATATCTGGGCGACGGGCCGACGAGCACAAGCCTGGAAAACATCGTCGGCGCCTCTGCAGAAGCGAGCACGCCCATCATGGCGCTGACGGAATGACCGACGAATATGCCATTTTCGATCCCGAGCTCCTTTCCGATCTCGACGATGTCGGCTGCATATCCATCCAGGCTGCTATATTTTTTAAAATCGTAGGCAGACAGATCGGAGCCTCCGGCGCCGACATGGTCAAAAGTCACCACCCGAAAACGGTCCGCAAATCTCGGCGCGACGTACCGCCACATATTCTGGTCGCAACCGAAACCGTGCGCGAACAACATCGTTTGCGAGCCATTGCCGATGACCTTGACGTTGTTCCGATTAACGACTGACATAGAATGCTCCTGGTCTGGCAAGCGATCGGCTTGCGCGCGACCTTGAGCCGCAATTCTGATCTTGGCTTAATATTGTCACGTCGCGGCTTTAATCAAGTCACGACGTGTGTTGGTGGCGCGCAGACTGCGCAGGCCGACAATAATCGATACTGTCAAGCGGCCAAAATCATGCAGATGGTGGCGTCCTCCTTCGGCCGAATGTTCTGGTGGATGCGTCGATTGCCATGATATGGACTCCCCGTTGCCAAACCATGGAAGTTCGATGACCACCCCAGACGATACCACTCCGGCGACCCTGCGACCTCCCGCACCTGGCGGAAGCGCTGGACGATGATCGATTTCGCCAGTTCCTCGATCATGTGCCCTTCGCGGTCGCGGTCTCTGAACTGGGCCGCAATGAACGCCCGGTTTACGGCAATATCGAATTCGAGCGGCTGACTGGCCTTTCCGGAAACGATCTCCAGGGGCAGGAGTGGTCCGTGCTTCCCCCAGCCTTGCCTTTGGCGGGCGGGCCGGAATTAGCCCAGGCTTTGTTGCAAAATGAAGAATATCTCGGAACTTTCACACTCGCAGTCGGCGATAAGCACGTGGTCGACGCCTGGTCGAACACCATTGTCGACGACGCTGGCGAGCCGCTGTTTCGTCTTTTGGCAATATCCGTTCGCAATGGCGGCAATGATTTGGCCGCCTTGACAGACGCGTTGATAGAAAAGCACACTTTGCTGAAGGAACTGCAGCACCGGGTCAAAAACAACCTTCAGATGATTACCGCTCTGATCCGGATGGAGGCACGCAATGCGGAGCGAACGAAAGAGAATGCCAGCTTCAACCGGCTCGCCGGACGTATCGAAGCTCTATCGATCCTGTACCGCTCGCTCTATTCCGGGAGCGAGGCCGAGACGGTCGATCTTGGGACCTATGTCAGCCAAATCGCGTCGTCTGTCATGGCCGCTCATGCGGTCGAAGGCATACGCCTGGATATGAAGGTCGACACCTGGCCAGTCTCTGTCAACGTCGCCATGCCCGTCGGTCTCGTGATCAATGAGTTGATGACAAACGCCCTCAAATACGCCTTTATCGGCCGTGACGGAGGCGAGTCCGCTGCACGGTCGATGACGAAGGGTGTAAGGTCCTCGTTGCTGACGATGGTGTCGGCCTTTCGGACAAAAGCGAGTGGCCCCGCCGGGGCAACCTAAGCGCGATGATTGTTCAGTCGGTGAGGCACAATGCCAAGGCCGAGATCGACGTGCAATTCGGACCCGGTCAGGGTATGGCTGTGACGATCATTTTCAAACGAGCGGATGCAACAGGCCCCTAGTTGACTTGTTCGGACTGGGGCCTGTCTCGGTCGAGCCGCGGGCCTGATCACGCAGCTCTAGTGGCCATAACGATACTCGGCGGTGCAACAACAGCAGCCTCGCCATCAATAACTTTAGCCAGGTAGGCCAGCGCGTTCTGCAGGCCGTGCATGGTGTAGGGCTTTTCGATCGCGCCGAGCGCGCCTGCAAAGTCCTCGGGAAGACGCTTGATGTTGCCGGAGACGAAAACGAAGGGGATGTGCCGCGTGGCGAGGAAACGGCCGACGTCGATCCCCGTCGGGCCATCGACGAGCGAGATATCGACGAAGGCAAAATCCGGGCGTTCACGCTCAGCAATATCTTTGGCCTCGACACTGGAGGCAGCCTGACCCACGACGTGGTGGCCGGCGATCTCGATCTCGCTTTCGAGTTCAAGGGCTAGAAGAGCCTCGTCCTCAACGATCAGCACCCTCATGCATGCTCCTTTTCGTCGACCATCATCGTCACCCTCACGTCTGTGCTGTGGCCCTCGACCTGTCGTTCGATTTTGGCGTCGAGCTGCCGCGCGCAGGTCTCAAGCATCAGTTTCCCAAAGGCATCGTCCTCGGAATCGACGGGGACCGGCGTCACAGTGTCGGTGATCCTGAACAGGAAGTGTCCGTTTAGTCGTCTCACCTCGAGATGGATTTCGCCGCCGCCGTCGCTCAGTCCGCGCCGGACGGCATCTCCGACAACCTCGTTGACGATCAAGGCGAGGGCCGACGCCTTGGAAGCGGGGACCAGCACTGGACTTAGGTCCGTGGTGAACCTGATGTCGTCACGCTTCAGCGATCCGACGAGGTCGACCACCAGTTCGTTCGCGAACTCTGAGACGTCAAAGCGGCCAACGTCTTCGGCGGTAAACAGCTTGCGCTGAACGGTGCTGAGCGCCTCGACACGGTCGAGAACGGATCGCAGCGTCTTTCGCACCGTCTCATCCGTCGTCATCTTCGCCTGGAGCTTGACGATGGAGGCAATCGTCAAGAGGTTGTTCTTCACCCTGTGATCGACTTCGTGAACCAGCATTGTCTTGGCCTCAAGCGCTTCGGTCAGATCGCGTGTGCGGTTTTCGACTTCCTGTTCCGCCGAATGGCGGGCGCTGGCCAGCTCCGCCTCCTTGCTCTTGATATTGGTGAAATCAAGCTGTGAAGCAAAAAAGTAGATGACCTCGCCGGATGCATCCCTCACCGGACTGACGAACAACGCATTCCAGAACGTCGTGCCATCTTTCCGATAATTGAGGATGTCGACGGCGACACTTTCCTCCGACGCTATCGCTTGGCGGATTTTGGAAATCGTTGCCGGATCGGTCTCCTTCCCTTGAAGCATTCGGCAATTCCTGCCGATGAGTTCATCATTCGAATAGCCCGAGAGGTCATTGAACGCCTTGTTGCAGAAGATGATCGGATTGTCGTGCTGTCGAGGATCCGTGATGATCATCGGCATGCGTGTCGCCTTGAAAGCCGCGGCAAAGGGATCCTCGGACGGATGGCCGTCCACGAGCCGCGTGTGGAGCTTGTTCGAAGGCATCCGCAGCTTGGCTATGAGATAGTATCGAGGGCAGGCACAGCACCAACGGAGGTGCTGGAAATCTGGTGCGATCGTCGATCGCCACCCCTGAGGCGTTCGAATGTCTGGAGCCAAGGGGTCGCCACCGTCCGGGGGTCTTCGTTCGCAGTGAGAGGCGAATGGACGCTCCCCTTTTCGAAAATAATAGAAGGACCGTGGCACATAAATTTACGCGGCTTGCGGAGGGCGCGGTCGTTGGGTTTGGGCCAAGGTGATCACGGCGGTTTCCTTGTTCTGGACCGGGACCAAATCACGCGGCCACATGTTTGCGGAACCAATCAGCAGCGTTATTTTTAACCTGCATTGTTGCCCACTGTCCGGGTGATTGGATCTGGACTACGAGGAGCCCATCGTCGGCGTCCATGTGTTGCGCAAGCAGATCTCGAATGGTCGTTGCGGCACCATTCATATGTCCGACCCAGACTGATTCAAGCGGTGAGATGCAACCCCAATCGCGCAAGGTATTTAGAAGCTGATTATAGTTTCGAACCTTGCGAAGGTCGTAACTTATCAAATAGGGGGCTGCCATGATGGTCTCCGAACTAGTTGCATAAGAAACTGGTCATGCACGCGGTGAGCCGGCAAGCGTCGTTTCAACTTCTAGGATATTTTCAACGTCATTTACAGAACAGGGCCTGGCACGAGGGCCGGAATTAAGATCCCAACCCGGCGAGCCCGTCGCCCTTTTCCTATCGCGTGAGAAACTGCACGGTATTAAACCGGCCGATCACGTCCTCAACAGATTCGCTCACGGCTCTCGTCACGACGCCGTTGCCCTGAGGAATAGCTAGCGCAAGGATTGTTCCCGTTCCTTCTCCATCTTGGTACACAGCGGCGACATGATCGACGTTGATATGAATCGGAGCTTTGGTAGTCGTCCACGTCAGCTTAACAAATGCCATCTCCGTACTCCCTTGTTTGTGATACCAGAATTGAATAACGGGTGGTCAGAGTCCATGAAAATCTGAGTATTCATGGGAGGCAGAAAACTATATCACATTCCGGCGATCCATGTTGTCACCCAACTATCCCCCGGGGTGGGGCGCCGGAAGTGGAGATCGACGACCCAACTCGGCCCGATGGAAGAAATGCTGGTCCACGTCGCCAAGTTCCTGAAGCTTCGCAATATCCTCACGTTCGAAAGATACATCGTGTCCGAAAGCTTGGATATGCAATAACATTTTTGGCGAGATCGGGGCCGACGCCTTCAGGTAATCGACGGCATCTCGCGTGGTGGGAAAGGTCTTTTCCTCGGTAGAAAAGTCGTCCAGTACAACCGTAGCCATCGTCGCTCTCGCCGCAAATTGCGAAAGTCTCCTTAGCGCTAAAGTGTTTGCTCATTTCAATTACTCCAATTGTACGCTTCAGGCTCGATGTCTATCCCGATCAACAAGGCCTTCGATATGCTCCAGTCAGTTGAGCATCAGGGGGGCTGAGCGCATACAGTCGGCGTTAACCCTTGCTTCAACAACATTCTACGCCGGAGACATTTTGATGAAGTAGTTGTCTCCGGGGCGTGTGTGGTTCTGAAGTTCTTCCTCCATGGCTGTGGCTTCGGTTCTACTGTCAGTCAGCCGGTTGCGCGTATCGTCCGTATGTATCGCACGGACATAGTATCGCATTTGGGCGTCCTCGGGCTACCGGTAGAAATGGTCCGGAAGGGCTTTCTGATCACTGTTGTTCATTGGATCTACAACATGGGACGGATCTAAGTTCTTCCGCCGGCACCTGCGACTTTGAGGCAACTCGCAATTTCGGGTCCTCGCGCTACTTCCCCTTTAGAAGGAGCGCTAACTTGGAAAATCTGAAAGAATTTGCTTCAAGCACGAATGGCGATCGATGGTTTCTCGGCATCAATCCTGCCACCAATAGAGAAGTCGTCGTTCATCGTGGGAACTCATCGTCGGGCGGGCACGAAACGATTATCCCCGTGAGTTCATTCTTGAACCAACGGCCGTTTGGTCCGGAACATCAGGCTTTAGACTTATTGCTCGCAGATCGAAGAGCGAACGAGAGCGAGGCCCCCGAGACAAGGGCCGACGAGCGGTAGGCAACATTCTGTCGTGAGACCTGGCACCGGATCCTGAACCACCTGGCACTCTATTTTCCCGAGCTCGCCCATGCTGGCAATAGCCGGTCGGACTGGTTTTGGCGTTGATCGAACGCTTCCCGACACCCGTTAGCATCACTTCGCTCGGACGCGAGGCGTTTGTTGCGGAAGCGTGGTCGCTCGTTGGCCGTAAAGTCTCAAAAGCACGATGAATCAATGATATCTTCGAGACAGCCTGCTCATCGGTAGCTCTGCCTATAGCCGAAGACGCCGTCACGATCAGCATGTTCCGCATGATTATTGGCCAGGGACGAGGCTTGATCCGTGAACGCAATCGCACTGAGCAAAGCGCTCAGTCGCTGCTGGCAGACCATCAGGACTATCAGCTCCTGTGAGCTGGCGAAGACGCTTCATCTCCGAGGGCATCAGGCGGCGTATTTTTTGCGCCAGTTGTAAAAGGTCGCGTCCGAAATTCCTGCCTTGCGGCAGACCTCACCGATCGGCGTCCCATCCTCTGCCTGCTTCACACAAACGCGATCTGCGCTTCCGAAAACTTCGAGAGCTTCATCGAATTCTCCTCTTCTTCCCATCAGGGAGCATAAGTGGAAAATTTCAGTTCCAAATGGCCTAATTTATTGGGGGCACGTTAAGATGTTCCACACTGATCGACTAGAAACCCGAGGCGGGCCACGAACGCCGGCCTGACGATCGGCGGTATCGTTGCCTATACTGGTGATGGCACCGTCTCTGCTATTCGCCACTGGCTGAAGATTAATTGATCGGCCACTCAAAAAGCGCGTGGGTGGACCGCGCAAACGAACCCCCAGGGCTTAGAAGGGATCCATACAATCGAGGTCTCCGCGCAATCTGCGCGTGAAACACAGAACCACGCTGAAAGTTCCAATTCCCGAAATTGCCATCATTGGCTGAAGATCAATTGACCCAACACACCACGATCAGCTTGCCCAGTCCGTACAAGCCGTATCCTGCCAGAAAGGCCACCATAGTCCAAAAGTGCACCTCAAACCGCCTGAACATTCTCTGCCGCTTCTTTGGCCCGATTCCCAGTGCGGATTGTGCGCGAGCACCACCAGCGCGTCTCCACGGCCTTGCCGGCGGAAAAACCAAAGCCTCCCCATTTCCCGCAGCCCGGGACGGAGCATAGGTGCTCGACATCACGTGCGCGCTGGCGCCGATGAATTACCCCGTTGCTCACGATGCGTTCCAAGCCTTGCATCTCTTTAAGCTTATCGGAGTGCTCTTCGGCATTGCGCAACGCCTCTCTCGCCGTCGCCTCCCAGCCCTGCTGCGGCATGATGCGCCTGCGTATTCACGAGGCAAAGCCGCCGTTCCAGCGCCACTGATTTTCGTTACCTGACCTGGTTTGGTCGACCTCGATGCGGCCCACAATGTCTATAGGGAAGAACCGCCAAAACGGCAGGAGCCGAAGCGCGGATTACCCTCCGACTCCATCGAGCCCACCATCGCTCGGGAGCGCGTCTGCGTGTGAGGCTTAAGCCTCCCCGACGAGCAGATCGGGGAGGATGAAATAGCTCAGGGTTTCTTGTGCTTACTGAACTCCACGGCCTTGGCCCCTGAGTAGCCGGCGCTGCGGCAGGGGCGGCCTCGTACCTTTTATAATTGCTTCTAGCTTGACCCTTAGCCATCGATTCTTTCTGGTTGAGCTAACGGCGCATTACCGAGCAGCGCGTGAGAGAATGCAGGCTATTTGGAGAGCGATATGAGACGCACCGTGATTGCTGTCCTGTTCGGCATAGCCGTCGCCTGCATGGCTACCGCTTTCCTCACCGCATGCCAATCTTGTCAGCCTCCGGGTGAGGGGATATGGCGGGCGCTTTAGGAGAGCTCGTCAGCGCGCCATAGGCTGGCGATGATGTACGGGTTCTCTCCCGCCATGTAGATAAGGCGATCGCCTTTGCCTTCATCGCGATCGGCCTTGTAGAGAGACGGTGACTCAGCGATTTCTCGCTCCGACAAGTGCCTCTTGGCCATTCTCTCGATCCTTGCAATGATTTGGGCTTCAGTCGCGTTCGATAGCGGGATGAACTCTTCAGAAATTATCTCGGCGCCATTCATTTCGACGATGCGCCATAGCTGCTCTTTGAAGTCCTCGACTATGTTCTTCACTTTTCCTCCAATTGGTGATGCATGCCAGTCCTAAAGAATCCACGGCATGAGAAATTTGCTCAGGCTCTCTTCAAAGGCAAGACAGCAGATGACGCATATGCGGAGGCCGGCTTCAAACCTGACCGGGGAAATGCGTCCCGCCTACAGCATAAAGACAACATCGTACAACGCGTTGCCGAGCTTCTTGAGTGGGAGCAGACGATAGACCGGAAAGCCACTGAAAAGGCGATCGACAAGCTCGCCATCACGAAAGAGCGCGTCCTCGCTGAACTGGCGGCCGGCCGAAGTCTTCTACGAATGGAGCGTCTGCTGTTGATCGTCCGGCTCATCGGTCTCATCATCGGGTCACCGCTCAAGCAGATGACCGAGAAGGAGCAGGCCGAGATCGGCAAGATGAATGCTAAGACGGCAAAGACACCGGCCGACACTGGCACACCGAAGCGTTCATGGCAACGGCCAAACGGGCACTTGGCATCAACCTCTCTGCGGTCGTGCGGGACGAGGATCTGGCCGATTACCTGCAGGCGGCAGTCGCCCGCAACACATCGCTGATCCAGAGCCTATCCGACGACATCGTGAAGCGGATAGAGCAGACGGTCTATACCAGCGGCATCGCCGGCAATTCGGTGACGACGCTCCGGAAGTCGCTTCAAGCACAGTTCGGGATCACCGATCGGCGGGCTCGGCTCATCGCTCGGGACCAGACGGGCAAGTTCAATTCGGATCTGAACAAGATCAGGCAGCAGCAGGCCGGCGTTACTTCATACGTCTGATTGACGGCGCACGATGAGCGTGTTCGGCCGCTGCACAAGAAGCTGGACGGCAACACGTACAAATGGGGAGAGCCGACGGGAGCCGAAGAAGGTCTTCCGCCAGGTCAGCCTATCAATTGTCGTTGTGTGGCCCGCGGGGTAGTGGAGTTTTGACACGATGCTCGATCTCGGCGCTCGTAAGGCGCTGGTGGTCGACCATGACGACCTCGGTAGTCTCAACCGCCTGCGTTAGGCGCCGGACTTCCAGTGACAGGGCTTCAATCTTGACGTTCTGGTCAAGGATCAACTTATATCCCAGCATGATCTGGAGTTTCGCCCGGCTTCCACTCTTTGTCGAAGGCTCCTAACCCGGCGTCAGCCTTACGCACCAGATTTCCGTCTTTGTAGAGTGCCATGAGTTCCCCCTTGGTGACGAGTATGCCGATCTTACTCGACAACTAATAGTCGAGTATGTCCAGGAATTGTCCATCAAGCAATTTAGCAACGGGGCATTGTGCCCTTGCGGACCCTGCCGCTCGCGACGGGCTCCAAAGTCGTGGGCCTCGGCCATAGCTTCATCGGCCTCGGAGCAGCGCAGACCTATACGGCCGGCCAGACGGCGACCAACGGCCATACCGGCTTCTACGAGAACCAACGCACCGTCCTTTCTTGGATCAAGGCAGCTGATGGCCGCTTCAACCTCGACATGTTCGCCGAGCTGAACAGTCCGTTTTTCGCGCCTGGCTCATTCGCGGCCTTCTCGGGGGCAATGGCCGGCAAGTCAGGCGACTGCCTCTTTCCTGTCCCCGGGCTTGGGGCGCAGTTCCCGGGCACGCTCGCGCGGACGGCCCACTCTCTGAGCCAGAAGCCGGACATCGTCTATGTCGATATCGGCTATAACGATATCGTCCGCGGTCGTAGCTTGGCGGCGATCATTGCCGACTTCGATACGCAGGTGCAGCGCATCGTTGATGCTGGGGTCTACGTGATCCTGCAGACGCTGAGCTGGACCAGCACGCTCGACGATCAGCCAGGCGTTGACGATCCAGCCTGGCCTGGCATCCTTGATGGCATCAATAGGTGGATTCTCGCCCAAGCCGGCCGTAATGGCGTCGTGCTCTGCAACACACTTGCCCTCGATGGCCCGGCTTCCGGCATCGCCGCGTCAATGTTCGTCGACGGGCTTCACCCGAAGCCCGATTTGATGGCGAAGCGCTCCGATATTCTCCTTCCCATCTTGCAGGGGATGGTTTCTGCAGGTGAGACGAGGTGGCTCGACCTGCTTGCCGCCTACAACATCTTCCCGCCGAAGGGCACGCCCGGAATTGCTGGCGTCAAGACCAACGTCACCGGCGATGTTGCCACCGGCATGCGCCTGGTGCGCGGCACCGGCACCTCGACCTATGTCGCCAGCAAGAAGTGGTGGCGGCCGGCAACGAGAAGCAGGTCATCACGATCACACCTGTCAACGACGCGGCCGCCGTTCATACCGTGACGTACGGGCTGCCGGCCAACCTCAGTCTCGCAACGCTCGGCCTCGTCGCCGGCGACTGGCTCGAGATCCAGATCCCGGTCGAGCTCAACGACTGGGCAGGCTGGGATTACCTGGATGGTTCAATTCGCGGACCAGTCCAGATCGGCAACACGGTCACCGTAACCGGCGGCGGCTGGACGACGGGACAACTATATCGGCGGGCGTGGAAGATCGCTCGTCTGCGGCTCGAAACTCTGGCTGCCGACGGGGCTAACGATGACGAACATCCGGCTCGATAACCTGCTGATCTTGAGGCACCTGTGCAATACGGGCGGGACTGGCGTTGCCACGATCGGGGCGCCGGTCATTCGGAAGATCGCGAGCCCGCGCGCGGCGTGGCAGTTGGCGGCTTGAAATGCGAAACCCGCCGGAGGTCACGGCGGGTTTCAGGAGAGCAGCTTCGCGAGCAACTGCTCTCCAGCTGAAAGCTGAGGGCACTTCAGCAGAGTGAGACTTAAGAAAAGATCAGAGTTTTTCCAGCGTCCTTGGAAGAAAAAGTCGTGCAAGTAACCTCATCTCCCGTGGCCGGGCGCCGAAATCGAGCACTGATCACTGGTAGGCTTGCTGCTGATCCTCGCGCTGCATCGGCGCTGACCGAGCGTTGCCCACACTTTCTGATGCCTTGAGTTTGGCCCTCACCAGCAAGAGCAAAATCCCTGCAGCAATAAAAACCTGCAAGGAGAGGTAAATGTACAAGATCCACCACAGCATGGCTCATCCATCCTCACTTGAACAAGTCCGAACGGGTTCGATCAGATAGGTCGGTGACGATCTATCGACAAGGGGAAGTGACCGTAGGAAAAAGGTGGAGACGAGCTAGCGCCGATTGTGCGTTTGGAGAAAAACGGAGAAGGGTCTCTGAGTTAGGAATAAAGAGCCCTTCTCCCGCTGATAGTGCAGCATCAGCGCGCGCGGAAGTCTACTGGCCAGATTTTGGAAGTCTACCGGAGGTTTTGTAAATTTGCGTGACAGTCAAGCTTTCGGCCAGCGCTAAGCGCCGCGCTGAGAGGAGCAGGAGGACGAGGGGTGACGCCCTCCTGCAGTCGGGTACCGACCAATCACGCAGGCGCGACTACGGGCCGTGCATTGCTCTTCCGAACTTGCACTTGGGGAAGTGCACAAATTCGGTCGATATCAGAGGTGTATCATGAATATAATGCAATTTAAAGGAGTTTTCTCGGCTTCGTGACCGAAGGTCGGCCTGGAATCAGGGCCATTATGCGATCGAAAAAGAGCCCGCCGAAGCGGGCTAATTTAAGGGACTTGGAAACAGGAACGCTCGAACGCAGGTCTGGAGTCCATCGAACGTCCCGTACACCCTACTTCCGACGAAGCAGAAGGTTCCCTCGGCCATCAATTTGGTCCGGATATGGGTTCCCCGCCTGAAATCTGAACGCCCACCTAACCGGCTCTAGACAGAGCGGGGAGCGAAGCCATGAACTTTACTGATGCTGTCACCATCGCGGGAACGCGGCGGACCGACGACGGCTACCTTGCCGCCGAAGCGAAGGCAGTTCGGACCGGCATCCAGCTCTATACGGGTGATGAGGTCGGCAAGCCGGAATTGTCCGTCGTGCGTGTCTATCGTCCGCCGGAATCGGTCTTGGCTGACGCCAGCCTGCAGAGCTTCACTCACGCGCGCCCGTGACCATGGATCACCCGAAGGACGCGGTCACCGCGGAGAACTGGAAGGATCTGGCCGTCGGCGAGGTCAGCACCGCCGCCAAGCGCGACGGGGAGTGGGTCTATCTCCCGCTCATCCTTAAGGACGCAGCGGCAATCAAAGGCGTCGAGGGTGGCAAGCGCGGGCTCTCCGCCGGCTATGTCTGCGAGCTCGTATGGGGCGACGGTGTCACGCCGGACGGCCAGCAATTCGACGCACAGCAGACCAATATCAAAATCAACCACCTGGCCGTCGTCGATCGCGCGCGGGCTTGTTCAAAGGCTCGCATCGGTGACGGTGCGAATTGGGGCATCAGCCCCGTCACCCCTGATCACAACCCGACAAAGGAAACGATCATGCCCCTGAAGACGGTTACCGTCGATGCCATCCCGGTTGAAGTAACCGATCAGGGTGCCACGGTTATCGCAACGCTGCAGCAGCTGCTTGCGGATGCCCGCTCCAAGCTGGGCACGGCAGACGCCGCGCACGTCGCCGTAATCGCTGCAAAAGACAGCGAGCTCGCCAAGAAGGATGCCGAAATCGACAGCCTGAAGGCCAAGGTGCTTTCCGACGCCGATCTCGACAAGCGTGTCCAGCAGCGTGGCGATCTCATCGCAGCCGCTGCGGTCATCGCCAAGGACGTCAAGACCACTGGTCTCTCCGACGCCGCGATCCGCAAGGCTGTCGTCGCCGCCAAGCTCGGCGATGCCGCCGTGGCCGATAAAGCACACGCCTATATCGATGCTCGCTTCGACATTCTCGTCGAGGACGCCAAGAAGGCGACCGGTGCTGACCGTTCGTTCGGGTTCTCGCCGACGGCGTCCGCCCCGCTGCCGACGCTCACACCGGAGCCGATAAGGCTTGGTCGGACAGCGTCAACGGAAGAGCTTTGCATGGCTGCAGACGCCGCCAACGTTCACACGGCGATCGGTTTGCAATTACGAGGCAGCCCGACGGTCAAACGCGCCCGCGAGCTGCTGCAAGGCGGCGCCATCGGCCGCCTGCTGAGCGCAAACATCTATTCATCGACCGCCGGCTTTGGACCAGAGGTTCCTGACCCATACGTTTATCTCGAGGACCCGCAAAACTTCGCCAACCTCATCACCATACAGGGCGCCCATACGCTCGATCTGGCATTCAACCTTCTGGGCGAGCCCGTTGCCTCCAACAGCATGGTGTCGCGCCAGTATCCTTCAATCGCGCTCGGCGAGCAGAAGGAAATCCACCGGCGGACAACGTATGACCATCTCCTGTTTCAAGGCGCCACGGTTAAAGGCGTTTCCGTATGCATAGAGGTCGCAGGGGGGCGCACTCCCGAAGCGCCGTTTCGATTTGAGATCGTAGGCGAAAAAGGTACGCTTAATCTCCAAGGAGGTGCCGCGCGGGGCGGGGGGCGTTCTCCCGGCGATGCCAATCCTCGCTTCAAACCGGGAAATGCTGACATAGCCGTCGGGTTCAGTATATAAATGGCGTAATCACAAGCAGTCGCCGCCAGCCACCCATGGTGGAATTTTGCACAAAATTGCAACAGCACCGGTCAGGTCCCCGCATTCCCTCAAGGATTCTGTGGCGGCCGATCAGAGCGCAACCTAACACCCCCTAAATCGCAATTGGTTCATCTCGTAGCGCAGCTTTCAGAGTGATGTCATTGATGTTTTGGAAAAGCAAAATATAACAACTGCGCGGCTTCTTCCAAGGACGATGCGCGCCATCGACATCGACACGCACCCATCATTGCAACGGAAGACCGAGATGCCAAAACGAAAAATGCCGTCCATTGTCAGCACCGGAATCGAGGGTCTGAACGAGGTCCTGCGTGGCGGCTTGCCCGCATCGAACCTCTATATGCTCCAGGGTGCGCCCGGCTCGGGCAAAACTACGGCCGCACTGCAATTCTTGCGTGCTGGTGTGGAAGCCGGCGAAAGCTGCATCTACGTCACACTTTCCCAGTCTGCCGCTGAGCTTGAAGCCATTGCTTTGTCCCACGGCTGGACGCTGGACGGTATCCGCATTGAAGAACTATCAACATCTGGGGCGGTTAACGAAGCGGACGATCAGAGTATCTTTCTGACGGCGGATCTGAGGCTTGATGAAACGCGGAAGGCTATTGAAGCCGCAATCGAGGAGCACAAGCCTCGCCGGCTTGTCTATGACTCGCTTCTCGAGATCCGGCTGATCACGGGCGATTCGCCGAGGTTCCGCCGCGAGTTGATCGGCTTTAAATCGTTCCTGGCCAAACAGGACGTCGTCGCGCTTCTCCTCGACACCCAGAACTCGGCCAATGACCGCAGCGGCGAGGAAGTCGAGGGGCTTGCCCACGGCGTAATCCGCTTCGACAAATCCCTCGAGGAATATGGTGGCGTCCGCCGCCGCGTCGAGGTTTCAAAAATGCGCGGGGTACCGGTCGCTGACGGGTACCACGACATGGCAATTCGCGAAGGCGAGGGGGTCGTCGTTTTTCCGCGGATCATGCCGAGCACGGATTCGGAAGGATCAAAGCCACAACTCATCAAATCCGGTGTCGCCGAACTCGACGACATGTTTGGTGGTGGTCAAGAGGCCGGAACCACGACTTTGGTCATTGGTCAGTCCGGCACCGGAAAGTCGACGATGTCGTCGCTTTATGCGACCGCAGCGCTTGAACGTGGGGAGAGTGTTGCGCTGTTCCTCTTCGAAGAACGTCTGGAAACGTTCTTCCGCCGGTCCGAGGGGCTGGGCATGGAGCTGCGACAGTTCCATAAGGACGGCAAGCTCATCCTGCGCGACTTCAACCCCAATGAGATCTCTCCCGGGGAATTTGGCCAGATCGTCCAGGACGCGGTTACCCAGAACAAAGTGCGGGTCGTGGTGATCGACAGCTTGACGGGCTATCTCAATTCGCTTCCCCACCGCGAAAAAGCTGTCCGAGACATCCAGTCTCTTCTCAAATATCTGGCCCGCTCCGGTGTTCTCACTATGCTGATCGTCGCTCAGCATGGATTGATTGGCCAAAATGTCGGCATCGATGTTGACGTGAGTTTCCTTGGCGATACCGTCCTGCTTCTGCGGATCGTCGAGCATGAGGGGCGTCTCCGCCGCAACATCACCGTTGTCAAAAAGCGTCACGGACCCCACGACCTGAATGTCCAGGAACTGCTGATCCAGAGTGGGAGCGTCACGGTTGTTCCCTATAACCCTCTCCCTGATCCTAAATGACCCATGCTCCCGAAAGCGAACTGGACTGGGTGCTGGTCCTTGCTCCCTTTCGCAAGGATTCCGACTACATCGCTGCGTTTCTTCGCGAGCAGAGGGTTGCTGTCAAAGCCGCCAAACTTGACGACGACCTGGATCTCCTTCTCGGCCAATCACCGGGCATCATCGCCATCACGCACGAGGCTCTGAACGCGGGCGTCATAGACCGGATTGGCAATCACCTCGTCGAACAACCTGATTGGTCGGAGGTCCCGATTATTGTCCTGCTCGAACGGGCAGCATCGGTTTCGCGGATCCGCGGTCACCTCGAGCGCGAATGGCCGGGCGCCCGGCTCTTGTTCCACACCCGCCCGATCGCGCCGCTGGAGCTGGTCAACGCCATCCAATCAAACCTTTTGGTACGGCTTCGGCAGCGTCAGGTTCGCGATAATATCGAACGTGAGCGGGAGATTCGCCTGGAACTCAATCACCGCGTCAAGAACATTCTCGCCAGCGTGACCTCGATCTTCCAGATGACCAAACGTGGTGCCGCGACCGTGGAAGACCTCTCAGCCGACTTTTCAAGCCGCCTGCAGGCTTTAGCCGACGTGCACTCAGCAGTTTTCGAGGCAGGCGGGGAAGAGGTTTCGTTTTCGGCCGTCGTCGAGCTAACGGTCTCGCCATATATAAGCGGTGGAACCAGCCGGATCGTAGCGCGTGGCCCGGAACTTGTCGTCACTCGCGATGCCGCGACAACGATCGCTCTTTGTCTGCACGAACTGATCACCAACGCGATCAAGTATGGTGCGCTCTCTCAGCCCGCCGGGACCGTCGACCTCACGTGGACCATCCACGAAACCGAGACAGGCGGCCGTTTTTTTATGAGCTGGGTCGAAACCGGGGGGCCGAGCGTGCGCGAGCCGACGCGGCAAGGCTACGGCACGCGATACATCCGCTCGGCTCTCGGATCGCTTTTCGGCTCAACGCCTGAAATGACTTATGCACCTGCGGGATTTCGTTGCCAGGCGGCAGGCCTGCTTTCACGGATGACTCCGGCAGGTGCTCGGACGTGACAAGACTTATCACCCCCGACATGTTGGCTGATTACTGGATCGAACTGCCTGTACGCGCGTCACGCGATTTGTTGCGAAGAGCCAATGTCTTGTGTGGAGCGGGAAAGGATCGTGACGCCGCAGATTACTATCAAACCTCGTGATTGAAGATGAAGTCATTGTACGCATGGATATCGCCATGTCGCTTGAGGAACAAGGCTTCGATGTTGTTGAAGCGGGCAATGCTGATGAAGCCGTCGATTTTTTGAATGCCCATTCTGATATTCGCATCATGTTCACGGACATCGACCTGCCCGGCAGCATCGACGGCCTGAAACTCGCAGCTGCGGTGAGGGATTGATGGGCGCCAGTCAGTGTCACGTCGGGTCACAGGCACATGACGGATGAGATGTTGCGGGTGGATGGGAGGTTTTTGGCAAGTCCAACTATCACTCCATAATCATAGACACGACCCGGAGAATGGTTGCCGCGGCATAATATGAGGATCTGGCTGTACCTACCAGCTACAAACCCATGGGATGACGCAGGCTGCCACGCAGAGCGGCCCCTGTCGCAGTCTCGGTACTCGGTGCGTCGGTTCCAGGCGGGGTGACCCCACAATGCCGAGCGGTCAGAACTCCGAACGTGGACGTCATCGAGGCGCGGGGCGAGGAGCCGCTCGAGGCTACATTCAACAGTATCGATCAACATTTAATCGATACGGTAACTTGATCTGAAATTGCAGCTGTTAAGGAGGGCTACATTTTCGAGATGCCCCATGATGATCCTAGAATTGCAGAATGCCATTCTTGAAATGATTGCCAAAGGCGAACCGCTGCCGACCACGCTTTCGGTGCTGTGTACAAAGGTCGAAGCCGCGATTCCCGGTATCACAGTCACTGTCCTCAGATCAAATGGCGCTAGCTTGTCGACACTTGCGGCTCCGTCTCTCCCAAAATCGTATTCGGACGCGGTCGATAACCTCAAAGTCGGACTCTCGTCGGGGTCTTGCGGGGCCGCCGCCTACCTTGGATCGCCGGTCGTCGTCACCGACATAAAAACCGATCCCAGGTGGACCGATCACACGGCACTCGCCCTCGCGCTCGGCCTGAAGGCTTGTTGGTCAAGCCCTATCAAGAGCGGCGACCGCGTCGTCGGCACATTCGCCTTCTACTACCGGGAGAACCGTGGCCCAAGCAAGCTTGAGCAAACGATCGTGGACGCTTGTGTGCATCTCTGCTCCATTGCAATCGAGCGTGAGGAACGGGTGGCGGAGCGTCAGCGTCTGACCTATACGGACGGACTTACGGGGCTGCGGAACAGAACTGCCTTCGATCTTGCTCTTCGAACCTCGCCGCTGCCTCCTAATAACGGCTGGGGACTCCTTGTAGCCGACGTCGACAATCTGAAGCTGGCCAACGATACCTTTGGTCACGCCGCCGGCGATGCTCTGATCCGCGTCGTGGCAGAACGGATCGCTGCAGCCGCAGGAAGGGAACAGACCTATCGGCTCGGTGGCGACGAATTCGCTGTCATCCTTGTCGGTGAAGTGGAACTCGATCTGCAGCGTAAAGCTGCTGAGATCCTGAGCGTACTTGAACCTCCCACGGAGTGCGCGGGCCACGTCGTCTTTCCGGCCGTGACACTCGGCGGTGCCTTGGCGACAGGTGGCGTGGATCCCGAGCAGGTCCGGCAAAATGCCGATATCGCGCTTTACCACGCCAAAGAGCATGCCCGCGGACAATTTATCGCGTTCCATTCAGGTCTCGGAACAGCGTTGACGCGCCGCTTCCGCGCAGTAAGGGACGTTAGCCTTGCGCTGTCGGAAAACCGCATCGAGACCTACTATCAACCGATCGTGCGGCTCGACACGCGAGAGGCCGTCGGCCTGGAGGCCTTGTGCCGGATGAGGACCCCGTCCGGCGACGTCATCGCGGCCGCTCATTTTCATGAGGCGACCAAAGACGCCCAAGTCGCATCGGCGCTGACAGACCGGATGTTGAGCAGGGTTGCCGCGGATATGCGCGCATGGCTCGACGAGTCGCTTCCTCTACAGCATGTCGGTGTCAACCTCTCAGCCGCCGACTTCCGCAAGGGAGGACTACGAGAGAAGATATGCCGGATCTTCGAAGAGGCGGGTGTCCCTCTTGATCACTTGATTCTGGAGGTGACGGAATCCGTTTATCTCGGACAGCGAGACCACGTGGTGGCGGATCAAATCAACGCCCTGCGATCCGAGGGCCTGAAAGTCGCACTTGATGATTTCGGGACCGGTTACGCCTCCCTGACCCATCTGCTGACCGTCCCTGTCGACATCATCAAGATCGACAAATCCTTCATCGACCGAACGAGACTGGGTGACGCCGGGATGGTGATTGTCAGGGGGTTGCTTTCGATCGCAGCCGAGCTTGGTATTCGCGTGGTGGCGGAAGGTATCGAGGATGAAGATCAAGCATACCGTCTTGAAACATCTGGTTGCAAGCTCGGTCAGGGCTACTTATTCGCAGGAGCGATGGACGGCTTGAAGGCGGGACAGTTCCTGAATGCGCACGGCCAGCGGCCGATACGAGGTGGGCCCTTTTCGGAGCCCCTTCTGTACTCCAGCTAAGACATATTCCTGTTCATTTCATTAATAGTGCGAGACTTTCAGGAAGATCATACATGCTCAAACGCATCCCACTGAATCAGCTCCGGGTCGGCATGTTCATCAACGACATGGAATTCGCAACCGAGATCGATGCTGCCCGCTTCAGGCCTTTCTTGGTCTCGAAGGGAGATGATGTCAGAAGGCTTGCTGGCAGCCATGTCAGAAGCGTGGTCATCGACATTACGAAAGGCATAGATGTCGTAGGAGCTCCGACCCGGGAGGTTTCGGCGAGCTTCGAGGCCCAGTTGCTGAACGTATTTTCACGTGGAGAGATCAATCGCGCCAGACAATCCATTCAGGAGGTCGGACCGCATCTTCGTCATATGCTACAGGATGCTCGCGTAAACGGTTATTTTGCAGATGAGGCAGCAACCAGTGCGGTGGAGCGCATCATGCTGGAGACGCTCGACAACACCGGCGCGCTGGTTGCTGTTGCCAAGCTGAAGGAGAAGGATGAGACCACATTCCTCCACTCGCTCGCGGTCAGCGCTCTGATGATCGCATTCGGGCGCTGCCTCGGTCACGGGCAAAACGAGGTCCGCGTTCTGGGTCTTGGCGGTCTTGTGCACGATCTCGGAAAGATGGCCATTCCTGATGACGTTCTGAACAAACCGGGCAAACTGACTGCCGAGGAAATGGATCTCGTCCGCACCCATCCGCAAAAGGGCTACGAGATGGTGGCGAAAGCAGGCTCGGCGCCGCCTGAAGTACTCGACATCTGTCGTTTTCACCATGAGCGATATGATGGCGGCGGTTATCCCGATCGCCTTTCTGGAAGGAAGATCCCTTACGTTGCGCGCGTTGCTGCCATTTGCGACGTCTACGAGGTACTGACAACCGTCCGCCCCTACAAGCCGGCTTTCTCACAGGCCGAGGCCATCAATATGATGATGAACTCTCCCGGTCATTTCGACCAGAAGCTCTTGTCGGCATTCGTCTCGAATATGGTCATCAGTGGCACGCTGCACTGATATAGGCATCCGATATCTACGGCGGGTCGGGCGTCGAGCGGTTATGCGGCAGGTCGCCGCGCCGGCGCCCTCTTCATCATAGTCAGCGACCGTTCGCTTTCATCCTCAGGCTTTTGATTGGATCTGGCTAGGATAGTAGTGTGAGACCAGGCGAAAGCCGCGCGCTGCAGTCGGAGGTCAGCATTTCTTTTTCCTCACGACCTTGTTCCCTCGTGGCCCGCTCAGGGTCGGACTTGATCCGCAAAAAACAGGGATCATCCGAGCTGTTCCAGGGAAGAAGGAGTTAAAAGTTTTGTCTCGCCTACTTTTGCGCGATGCGTTTTGGCAATGAGTTCGCGTAGGCGGCGGCTTCCCCAGAATACGGAAACTCGTCACCGATCTGGCGATCACCGTCGAAGACTTTGAAGGTTGGCCCTTCGAGCTCGACGATCTTGTATCCGTTTACGTATTCGAACTTTGGCGTTTTCCAGCCCATCGGAAGCCCTTCAGTCGGGCCACCATCTCGATTGCCGAAATGGTGGCGTATACCCACAGAAGCTTCCATGTATCAGGCGGATAGGTAAAAAACGACCAGCAAAATGCGGTGGACCAACTATCAGCCGCCATTCAAATTAGGTGTCACTGGGCGTCGACACCCCAAGTCGAAAAGATGGTCTAGCCTCTCAGATGATGTTGCGCCTTATTACTGCCGGAGCTTCCTTCCGCGCTCCTCCAACGCGATGCTTGAAAGGGTTCATCATGACCACTGGCACAGTAAAATGGTTCAATTCCACCAAGGGCTTCGGCTTCATCCAGCCTGACAACGGCGGCGCTGACGCCTTCGTTCATATCTCGGCTGTCGAGCACGCTGGAATGCGAGATTGATCTCGAGGATCTGCGCTCTGAAAAGATCATCTCCTTTTCCCGCCAGAACCGCTTTTACAGCGAGCGGTACTTTACCGAGAAGTTCGAGGAGTACGATCTGACCGACAATGTCGCCTATACCTGCGACGACACCTTCTCGCTGGTGTCGCTGGTCTCAGCCGGTCTTGGCATCGGCTTCGTGCCGGAATGGACACAGGATCTGCCAAACCGCGGGTTCGAACTGAAGAAGATGAGGGGCGTCGCCGTATTTTGATAGCGTCTCGACCGGCTGCATGGCGGGGTCGCTCGGCTTTCCAAGCGTCGAGGCGGTCATTCCAAACTTTAGCGGCCGCGATCAACTAGTTTGCGGAAAATTCTCGCCGAGCGCGGCGCTCAGATAGGGGCAGCCGGCTCTTCGGTACAGGCTAGGGTTCCACAGGCACCATCAGTATGCCTCCGGCACGCCGCTTACGCTTCCTGGTCGATCGCCCTGTCCAGATCGATCTTCCCCCACGCTCTGAACTTGCCTTTGCCTGTACCGGTGTCGAGAACGGCTTCGGCCATATCGTACCCACACACGGCTCAGGAAGGCGTCAACCGTCATCTCGCCGGCATAGGCGGCAGCATGCTCGTCCCTGAGGACAGCAGGCCAGCAATCAATGGGTATTTCAGCGTGCTTAGTCATTCTCTCCCCGGTTCCCACAGGGGGCTTCCACTGGTGCGCCAATGGTCTGACGTCACCTCAGACTGAAGTCCGAAGTGAGTTTTTTGGTGGAACGCAAAGACCGGGCAATCATTTAACCGCGGTCCAATAAATTCAGGTAAAGCCCCATGAAAAAAATCATCCTGGCTGTAGCTCTGGCTTTTTCGTCCGTCATCGCCGTCCCGGCCGCGTCCTATGCGGACAGCGTCATCATTCGTACTGATGACGGTCCGGGGCCGCATCGCGGCTGGGAACGTGGCGAGCATCGTGGCTGGTATAACGGTCACCGTGGGTGGAGAGCTCGAATGGTCCATGAAGATTACCGGCGCCACCCGTCTTGCTTCACCAAAAGGGTAACGACGTATCGGTATGGTGAGCGCGTTACGCGGACGACCAATGTCTGCCGCTAACTGAACCCGATTTCGCACCATGGAGCCGGAAAGTGATCCACTCTCCGGCTCCTGCTGTTTTGGCAGCGTTTTAGATCTAGCCACATCGGCATCACGATCCGGTCTTTCCGGAGGCCGCCAACACATATTCCGCGGGATTGCAGCGCAACTTGAACGTTTTGCGAACGCGATATGAGGTCAAAGGGCATCGCCTCCTCCGGTGAGGGCGTGGGGGACATCCGTAGTTTCCGCAATTTCCGAGGTTTACGGTCTGTCGTAAGCTGTCGCCGTGACGAGAGAGGAATTCTGTAAGCGGTTCGTTGAGCGGGTTAGGCTCCATTGCCTCGCGGGGCGGAGACCGTTTGGAATGGACCCTGATATCTACTGCGAGAAGGTCGCTCCAATGTATTGGCGCGAACTGGGAGAAGAATTGAGCCCCGAGCAATGCGCGATCGCGATGCGGAAGACTGGTTGCTTCCACGCCGCTAGTGACGAGAGCTGCTGGCCGCATAGGTATGGACGCGGGCCGCCGTTAGATCGCCGATGATCGGGATCCTCGGCAAGCTCCGCTGGGAGTTCATCTCTGATGCCGAAGATCAGAAGAACGGTCGCTGCGCTGGGTTTTACGACGAGGTGCGGGAGCGCTACGGGCCTTCGGCGCGTCGTCCGGCAGCACAGTGATTCTGGCATCCCGAGCCGCGTCGACGAAGGCTTTCCTCGCCCGTGCCCCGCCGCCATGCGTTGCCAATGCTCTAAAGCACTGGGCTAAGGCGCGCTGGAACATGGTGTTCCCAGCCTTCTTAGGCCATTTCTCGGACATCAGCAGTCCGGAGAGGCCCGAGACAGTATGAAAGTCTCGATATCCTTGTCCATCGATCTGCACTGATATTTTCTTGATACGGACGGGCGACAGTTCGAGCTCGGCCATTTCATCACCTCACGCATGACTGATTCGCGACTCAACAGGTGCGGCGGTGATCCGTTCCGTCAATAACCCTTCCGGGCGAAATCAAGCTGGAGGTGGGATCACGCGGCCTCAGGGCTAACAGAGGGGAGGGCAAGATATGCCGCTACGCGATCCTAACGCAAGGACTTACATGCAATCGGTTTGGTTCCCGTCGTCGAGTGAGTTTGTGAAACTTTTGCTGCGCACGGCGCGGCGGGTGGAACTGACGAGGGCGGGGCTTCCTTCTACGAGCGCTCGGTCAGGATGATCAGCGAGCTGGAGCTGTCGAAGGAGATCGTCCGCTGTCATCACCCCAACCGGGAATAATGAAGACCATGGGCTCCGTCTCCGGCGGAGCCTTCCGTTTAGCGGAATTGGTAGTCCGCGATTAGCGCGGATCGAACCTGGCGAGCATCTTGCGCAATTGAGCGTTCTGCTCGCTGAGCTTCTTTGCAAGCTGACGCCGCAACGCGTCGACCTCAGCATCAAGGTCGGCCATTTCATCCATGTAGGATCTCGGGCCGGTGGGGATAGAAGGAGCTTCGTCTAAAGCTGGGCCGGTCGCCGGTGCCGCGAGCGAAGAAACCTTCTTCCGGCGCGTGGGCGCTGCCTTAGTCGTTGCTTTGGCAGCCGCGGTTTCCGAGTACGCAGGTGAAGTTTCTTCGGCTTTGTCTTTGCTGGCGAGGTTTGCGGGCCTGTCGTCAGCGACTGCGACCGCAGGAGCGTCTTCAATTGATGCCGGTATTCCGGTCTCAGGCGGATGGGTATCTGATAGGGATCGGCTTGCCTCGACCTGAGCGGAGCGGTCGAGTGCCGTTACATCGAGGCTAGGTTGTTCCGCCTCGGGCACAGGCTTGTGTTCGAGAGCAATGGTTTTCGGTGCGACTGCTGCGCTCTCGTCACGACCATGTGTTTTCGGCTTAGGCAACACCAGGTCAGCTACAAATCTCCATGGCGTTCTCATTGCATTCAACCTTCAAAGCATGATGGCGGGACATTGCCGCGGTCATTCATTGTTACCAAGAGGACCGCATTGATCCTGGTCGAACCAGGCGAAAGGTCCACGGCGCCATCGGATTGAAATACGTGGCGCCGCTCAGACCAGAATTCAGCCCTTGCCAAGGCGCTTGCGCAGATCCGCATTTTCGGCGCGCAGCTTTTCCGAGAGCTCCCTTCGAAGCTGCTTATTCTCTTCCTCAAGCTTGATGAGGTCCGCGATATCATCGAGAACGTCAACAGCGGTAGCGACCGGAGCGGAAGCGGTGGAAGCAACGCGGGGCGCGCGAGCCGCGGGCGCCCTCGGTGCGGCAGGAGCCGTTACAGCCTTGACAGGAGCCGTCTTGGAGCCGCGCTTCGCGCGCGTCTTCTTGGCGGGCTTCTCTACCGGCGCAGAGGTAAGATCGACGGTGCCGGGTTCGGCGGCGGCTTTCGGCGTGCGCGACTTGCGGGTTTTCTTTTCAGCGGCGGCTACGGCCGGCGCTTCGGTCGTGGCAGTGGTCTCGATCGTGGTTTCGTCAGCCATCAGTGTTCTCCTCTGTTAGGCGGGCGAAGCATTTGTTTCGTCGCCATTTAAAGTCAATGCGGAGTACCGGGTTTTCGCGTGCATTCAATGTTTGCGGCGCTGCCATTCGCGAATTCCTTTGATTGCGCGACAAGGGAACGATCTTTATGGCCACATCGATGAGACAGGTCTGACAAAAGAGCGGCTGCGCCTTGATCGATTTCCCGCATTGGCGACAAATATTTCCTTATCCTTGTCGGCTGCGCTGTGTGCTTAGAACATTCCTCGATCCGCTCTTCTAGCTCACTGATGAAAGCCGACTGGTTGCAGCAAGCAGCCGGCTTGCGCGAACCGCATAAAATACGTATTTTACGTAACTGCCTGGAGGTGCCTATGAAGCAGTTTTCTTTTTCCGATATGAACCGGGCCTCGGGAGAGATCCTGGAGGCGGCCTTGATCGAGCCGGTGGCACTCACCAAGCGTGGCAAGGAAAAGCTCGTCATCCTGACGGCGGAACAGTACCGAAAGCTTATCGGCGGCTCGCATACGGTGGCCTATGGCCTCGACGATGCTCCCGACGCAATCCATGCGGAGCTGATGACCGGCCTCGACGCGTTGCTTGAGGACGATCATGTTTAATGCAGGCGACGTCGTCCGCTTCCATTACCTCTGGAAGCGACAGTCGGACGCCGGCGAGGAGAGCGGCCGCAAGGCTCGTCCGGTTTGCGTCGTCGTGCGAACACCCGCCGTCCCGGGCGCCGTTTTCCTGTTCGCCATTACCTCGCAGATTCCGCCTGAGGGTCGCCTGTTCCTGCCGATCCGCGAGATCGAGTGCCGCCGCGCCGGCCTTGATTTTCCCTGCTGGATCATTCTCGACGAATACAACCGCGTCGAGCTCGACAAGGCTTTCGACTTCGAAACGGGCAGGCCGCTTGGCAGCTTCAGCCCGGCCTTCCTGAAAAAGATCGCCGGCATCGTCAAGCAAGCGGCGGCGAGCCGCAGGCTGGCGGCAGTCAACCGTACCTAGCCGCCGGAACGGTCGGATCTTCCCTCAACCCAACCGATCTCATCCGCCACGCTCTGAATTCCAATGTCGTAGATCACTCCAGCGTTAGGACAGGCCTTCGGGGAGCGATAGCAGGGATGTTCCGAAAACACCGTCCGGATCCACGCCCGCCCTTAGAGCCATTGTCCGACCCTTCCCCAAGCAACCCACCGCGGTCTCGATGCGGCTTGTCTGACCAAAAACCGCCTCGCAAGCTCGGCTTGATCGTCTTCCCGCAAACGGCCTGCTCGTTTTCTTCCGCTGGCCACGCCCACCCCACATGACGGGGCATGTGGGGACGCCGGATCTGCGGCCATTCCTCGCGATACAAGAAAGCCTCGTTTTTTCCACCAGGAGGGATCGAGCCCCTGTCTTGCGGCACTGAAGCGGGACGCCGTTGATCCGCTCACCTATTTCACCGCCACGCTCACCGCCATCATCAACGGCCACAGGCAGTCCCGCATCGATAAGCTTTTACCGGGGAATTATCCGGGCATGGCAAGCAATTTCCACACGTAGTAGCTCCCCCTTTGCGTCCGACCGCCTCTTTCGGAAGGATGGTTCGTGAAGTAAAACACTTCAATGAAAAACGAACTCGTCCACGAAATCTGGCTCGATCCCGAGCCAGACGGTCAACTGCTCCCCGGCCTTTGTCTTGCTGGCCCAATGGGAGACGGCTTCAGAGCGCTCCTTAATAAGGGGGCTGTTAAGGCTGGCGAGATAACCGGGCATAGCCATTTCGATGTCATGACGAAATACTGGAAGCTTCAGGGCTGGGGCGAGTACCAGACGGAGCACCGGCAGGATCACGAGCCATATCCTGACGAATGGGTTCTCACCCAACGCCCCTTTATCGACAGCATGTGAATTTGCGGCGTGACCGCGATCAACACACACTCGCCTTGGGTCCGGCCGATCTTCAAAACGAACCCCCGTCTTGGTGGTCAAGTGTGATCGGCACACTGCTTACAGAACAGATTTTCGCGGCGGGTTTCTCTGCAGGCGCATACACGACCCTTTTACTGGCTGGAGCCCGTGTTGCATTTTCGCAGTTCGAGCTAGACAATCCGGAATTGAGTCCTGTTCGGGGACCCAGAGAATTTCCAGACCTCGCCGATGAACTGCCAAAACTCTATGAGAACCCGGTTTTTCGGATGTCCTGGGATCGGCGGCGAAGTGATTTTTCCGATCCCCGAATCCGCGCTGTCTTCGCCATTGCTCCGGGCCGCTCTGTCTTGGGTTTTTCGCGGGAAAGTCTTCAAGCGATAGACCGACCAGCGTACCTGATAGGCGGCGACGGAGAGAATGTCGCACCGCCCGAACGGTGCGGCGAGTGGCTATCACAGAACATCCCTCGCTGTAGTTCTGAAAATTACGGAGCAGCAGAGCGGTACGTACCGCGCAGCATCGAACATCGACCACACAACGGCCTGAACAATCGCGCGGAGAATTCTCACGTGCCGCTACGAAAACAAGAGTGGATGATGAGCGCTTCCGTTCCGTGGGCGGCTTGCGACGTTTCCTCCTGGTATTTTCAGCAGTCAGAAATCTCTTCGTGCCGCTACATCAGAAACGCTCAGCCCTAGCCACCCTATTCCTTTTCGGCCATCGCTACCCTCCGCGTTACGCTGGCTGAGGCGCGTTACCCACCTTGTGGTTACCAACCATGCTCAACGCATTCGACAAAGTGCCTTGTCGGACTTGGAAAGATATCCGCTAAAGGATGTGGTTTTCTGCTTTCGGACCACACCAACCCATCATCAACGGATCATGGAAACGAGTTCAATGATAGCTAAAATCAGTGGAGGGATAATGCAATTCGAACTCACTCAGAAGCCTTATGGCCTGTGCGACAGACGTTTCGGCGGCTTCCGAAGTTTCCTGAGCAATGGCGGCCGCGTTTTGCGATAGTTCTGCGGCCAACACTTCCATCTCGTTCCAACTCGGATACTGTCGAAGCTTAGCTACTCCCGCGGAGTGTTGCAGCATCGATACGAGCGAGCGCAGGACCGACTCCCGCCGTTTAGCGCTCATACTCCCTAAGGTCGATCTGGTGGACATCGCACGCTCCTTCAAGGGGGCTGTCCGAAAGATGACCGAGAAGTGGCGACAACCATTCTCCGGGCGAGCTTGTTATCCAAGTAGGGCGTTCGCTACTCGTTGCAAGCAGTTGGATTTTAATACCTCGCCGCACCCCGGGCCCCATCAAAAGGAGCCCTCCCAGGGGTGTGGGGGGCTCCAAAAAGCTTAGATGCCGGAACAGGTACCAAACGGCCAAGCGAGACAGTAGGCTCACAGGGCACGTGTATTAGCGAATCAATTCGGCTGATCCTCGAAGGCCGCCCCTCATTTAAGCGAAAATGAATACCCGCAAGGTCTGCTTGCCTGCCAGGCGGGGCGAGTTTGAGAAAAGGAGAGAATATAAAATTCCGCAATCGAAGCTCTGTCCGAAAATTCGATGGGAATGTTTTCGGCGCGTGGCTGGATGTTTCTATGTCCTCCCTTCTGCAGCGTGTAGTGACAGGAAGCATCGATAACGACGGAGAACAGTATTGTCCGCGATCTACCAGTGGTGATTTTGTAGGAGCGACTGGTTCCCAACGATTGCCCGACCACATCGATACTTTCCTTGAGGTGAAGGGTTTCGAGTGGCTCGGCGCGCGCGCTGATGGGTTGAGCGACGGCTAAAGCGCCCAACAATACCCAATTGAATTTCGACATGATGTCTCCCCAAGCGTACATTTAAGACAAACAGCAAGGGAAATTGCCAGCTCCATCACCATCTCGGACCTTAATCGATGGGTGGCTTAACAAAAAGCCTGAACACGCAGCAGGGAATCCACAGCGCGACGCCTGCTATCACAGATCCTCGCGAGAAGCGCTTTATCCGACTCCGCTGAAGCGCAGTTGACCCGATGCGCTCTGACAATCGCAGCCTGACAGACAACAAGCTGGGTTAGCTTTTCGACCCTGTTTTCGGCGAACCTTAGATCCTTCTTTTGAGAGCGGTGATTTTTCATCTGCTTGATTGGCGTGAAAGCCATCTGACTGCGGTCATTCATCTAAAAGACTTCCTGAGGTGTGAGTTGGCGAATGGCGATTTCTGAACAAACGGATCAGCAATGGGCGTTAGCGGAGTTGCGCGATTCCGAGTTTGATGACCTTGATAAAATCGCTCATCCGCTCGCCGCGGCTATTCTGGTATTCTTCCAAGGTAGGGGTACTGCGGGTGGCATCAGCGAGCGCAGAAATGCGATTCTCTTGCACAGCCTTGGCGCCGAGAGCCCAAATCCGGTCAAAGAGTAGACGGTCTAGTTCTTTGTCTGGCAGAGAGTCCACATTACAGTCCGATCGAAGGTTTATCGGGCGAGGCGAACGGTGACTGGAGCTGCGGCAAACCTACCCGGCCGAATTAACTGGCTGGGCATTTGCTCATGCCGATACACCTTAACGGTCTTTATCGACGCCTGGCTCAGATCATAGGTATGGTAACAACGAGGATGCCAATGAGCGCGGCTGTGAGCACTGACGTCTCGATAAGAAAGAGAGTGATTTGCCGTCCCGTAAAGTCTGGAAAATAATATCGCATGATTTTCCTGTTTAAAAATTTATTCTACAAACGTATCGTATCACCGTTCTTCTAAAAATATTTTTTTATTTTCGTGAATGCTAAAGTTTTTTTAGCGTGGTGCATGGGGCTCCTCGTCACCAGAGCGCTGAGGCACTCGGACAGAGCCTGTCTTCAACCTGCCGACCGACATAGTTTGCTTCACATGGAGTGCGCGTTCACGCGCCACACGCAGTTCGTACAGTGCCATTCCCTTGAGAGGCGCCCTCGTCGCGTCATCGTTGCGAGCCCGACGTCCAGGCGACATTTTGTTACGCAGTCGTTAAAGGAGCGATGTCCAGTCATATCAACCCTTCCTTCCCGATCTCAAGCTGCTCGGGCTTCATCTGCCCGGGACCAGGAAACGCCTGCGCCGGGTCTGAACCGTATTCCCTGACCCACTTGCGCAGCACATTCTCATGAATATCCAGGTCGCGGGCGGCTTGCGCAACACTGACCCCGCGCTCTCGCACCAACTTCACTGCCTCAAGCTTGTACTCGCGGCCGAATTTCCTTCGTTGCATTCATGCGCTCCAGTTTCATTGGAAACACCTTCACTCGGTGTCCACGAAACCGGCAGCAGGCCAATCTCGATTTCTTGCCCATAAGGGCGACCTTACAGGGTTGGTCCGCGGCTTCGACTGATAAAAGACCTCCCTTGCAGGCGGTATCGATGATCTGAGAGGAGCGCTGGAGGCAGTCCGGTGAGGACCGCTCTAATCCGCTGCCGGCTGCGGGTCCTTCGCGAAGGAGCAGCCATAAGGAGAATAGCACCACCTTAGAAAACTAACCGTTGACGAACCCGCCCGCCTGCCGTATACAAGCCGCATCGATCTTTTGCTTGCCGAGCTTTGTCTACCGCGCGATTGGCACCGCGCTTTAAGCGAACTTCCCTTTCAAAAATAGTCGGTTTTCGTCCGCGTGGCATCAGCTTCGCGGTTTCTCAACTTTATGCTTGAAAGGGTTCATCATGACCACTGGCACAGTAAAATGGTTCAATTCCACCAAGGGCTTTGGCTTCATCCAGCCTGACGACGGCGGCGCTGACGCCTTCGTTCACATCTCGGCTGTCGAGCGCGCCGGAATGCGTGAACTCGTCGAAGGCCAGAAGATCGGCTTCGAACTCGAGCGCGATCGTAAGTCGGGCAAGATGTCGGCCTGCAATCTGCAGTCCGCTTAATCGATATCCTGCTTCCCCTTGACCACGGATGTACTGGCACTGCCGGGAGCAATGTATCAGTTTGAGGCCAGGCGGGCTCGCCTGGCCTCTTTCGTTTTGGCCTCACAGCCCAGATCGAGGAAATTCGATGACAGAAACGTATAGCAAATCTCGCAGGCAGGCCGAGGCGGCCTTCGGAAATCTCCAGGCCGAGTTTTTCGCCAAGAACAATGCGGCGGAAGAGCTCGCATCGATCGCTCAGGCGCGCGATGCCAAGACCATCAGGCTGCGCGAAGCGCGGCTCGCCAAGGAGCAAGCTGACCGGATCTCCGCAACATCCGCGCTCCTTGCCAAACGATCGAAGTCCAGCTGAGATCATCCCAAACGCAAAGAGTCAGGATATAGATTGAGACACGCCAGAAACAACGAACACACCGACCGACGCGCCGCTGCTGCGGACGCCAAAGCAGCCCTTCTCAAAGCATATCGAGCAGCAAAGACAGCGGCAGAGCCATTACAAGCCGCCAGACAGACGGAGCGCATCTCGCTTGTTGAAGCCCGCGAGGCACGCCGTGCGGAACGGGAACGACTGAAAGCCGAGGAGCGTAGGCGCCTAGAAACTCTTGCGGCGCAAGAGCAGGCAGCCATGGAGGCAGCCGCGGCGGCCGAGATTGAGGCGCAAAAGTCCGCCGAAAACGCCCGGATATCGCTCGTCGTGGAAGACGAGGCCGCTCGCAAGGCTGAGCGGGACAGACGCTATGCTGCCCGCAAGGCCCGTCGGGCTTAGCGTCCGGGCGCCCACATTTTGATGGTTAGGGCCGTGGAATAGATCAGGGCGTGATATACGGTCACGCTCGAACTTACTCATTCCTTAGGAGCCTTTTATGGCACCGGACACGAACGAGCTACAGGCAATCAATACAGCTTGGCAGATAGCGATCCAGGAAATCCTGCGCATGGTGATACGTGACATGTACCATGGTGCTGGCGAAGCGGCCTTCGGCTCCCACATCAAGCGGATCGAAGAAGCGGCCGTCGACAGCATCCAGACGGACTTGAGGCTTCGCGGCACTAACGAGTGGACCGAGATGTTGGTCAAGGAACGGGCCAGCAATTTCGTGACGACGCTCTTGACGTCCTTTACCTATGACCGTGCCTGACCAGGGTTCACGGTCGTCCGAGTCCCGAATTTCTGGGTAAGCGGTAGCGTACCTGAACTTTCTTGTGGTCTTCGAGGTTGATCTGCAAGGCGACCGCCTAAATCACTCCCAGTAGGCAGCAATAAGCCAAGCGGTCGGACATGGAAGAGCATAGTGCAGAACGGCTCGCAGCCATCGTCGAGTCTTCCTTCGACGCGATCATCAGTAAGGATCTTTCAGGCACGATCGTTAGCTGGAACAGGGCGGCCGAACGCATGTTCGGCTATCCGGAAACCGAGGTGGTCGGAAAATCGATCTATTTGATCATACCCGACGACAAACGGGATGAGGAGGCGGACATCCTGCGCCTGCTGAAACTGGGGGAGCCGATCGAGCCGTTTCAGACGACGCGCCGCCACCGAGACGGACGGATAGTCCCGATCTCGATCACCATTTCTCCAATCAAAAGTCGGGCCGGGAAACTCGTGGGTGCATCGAGCATCGCCCGGGACATCTCGGAGACACGCGAAAGCGATCGCCGGCTTCGCCTGTTGATGCGAGAAATCAATCATCGCGTTAAAAATCAGTACGCCGTCGTCCTTGCCGTTATCCGGCAGACGTCGACACGCTCCCGCTCAATCGAAGAATTTGAGAAGCGGGTCCGCGAACGTATTATGGCCCTGTCTCATTCACATGATCTGCTGTCACAGGTCGATTGGGCGGGGGTGAGGCTCGCCGATCTCGTGGCGCATCAACTCCAACCCTTCGAGGCTCTACAGCCGGTCCAAATTCTGGGCCCGGAAATCGTACTTGACGCCAACGCTGTCCTCAATCTTGGCATGGCCTTCCACGAACTGATCATGAATGCGATGCGCTTCGGGGTTACGGATGTTGGCGGAATATCCGTCACTTGGGGGCTGACGAGCGGAGAGGGCGGCGACATATTCGAGCTCGTCTGGTCTGAGCCGGCGGTGGCTTACGCCGATCTACTGGCGCATGAGGACGGGTTCGGCGCCCTCGTTCTTGGTAAGCTGGTGCCATCCGCCTTGTCCGGCCAAGCGCAATGGAGTTTCACGGACGGACTGATCGTCTGGAAGCTGACAGCGCCGCTTGCACGCATCCAGATCGGGCTGGGATCTGCGGCCTTGCTCTGACTATGCCCAGGGAGCGAGCCGAGCAGATGTCTGCAACATCCGCGCTGCTTGCCGAACGACCCAAGCCCACCCAAAGATTTGGGACACGCCAGAAAGCAGCTCGCCGACAGACGCTTCGCGGCTGCGGACTCTCAGGCGTCCCCTCTCACTGGAACCGGCCTGCAAAGATGGCGGTAGAGCTATCACGATCAGCAACGCGAGCGCATCTCTCTTGTCCACGCTCGAGAAGCGGGCCGGCCGGAGCTGGAACAATTGAGGCTCGCGAAGCGCTAAAAGCCGGTCAAAGAACCGCTTGATTGGCATGGCGTTCCAAAAATCGGAATCCCTTAGCGCCGCGCCATCCGGCATGATAAGCAGCGCAGGATAAATGGTGCGGGTTGGAAATGACTGAAACTGAAGAATCACCGATGAGCCCTGAAACAGTGGCGGACCTTCCTCATCTTGATGAGGCGTTGGATGATCACCGTTTCCGCCAATTCCTCGATCACGTGCCGTTCGGAGTGGCCGTGGCGGAACTCGCGTCGACCGAGGTGCTTGTATACGCCAACATTGAATTCGAGCGTTTGATGGGGGTTTCAGCAGAGGAGCTGCAGGGCAAGCCATGGTCATCGCTTCCGCTGGCGCGCTCTGTAAGTGGAGACCTGGACCTTGCGACTGCGATTGTGGCCGGCGAGGAGTATCTGGGGACGTTTTCGACATCCGCCAGGACTGAGCCAGAGTCGCATATTGACGCCTGGTCGAATACAATCGTCAATGACGCTGGCACCCCTCTCTTTCGTCTTGTCGCAATCGCGGCCACGAATAGTGGCCAGACCGGGACTGACCTGGCCACCGCGCTGGCGGAAAAGGACGTGCTGCTCAAGGAGTTGCAGCACAGGGTCAAAAACAATCTTCAGATGATCACCGCGCTGATCCGTATGGAAGCCCGGAACGCGCAACATCCGGACGAAGGCGAGCGCTTCAACCGACTTGCAGGCCGGGTAGACGCGCTGACAATCCTCTACCGTTCCCTTTCCGATACCAACGCGGATGAGACTGTCGATCTCGGGACGTATGTGAGCCAGATTGCTTCGGCAGTTATGGCCGCGCATTCGGTTCAGGGTATTCGGCTTGATATGAAAGTCGACACCTGGCCCGTTTCCGTCAATATTGCGATGCCGGTTGGTTTGGTCGTCAACGAGCTGATGACGAACGCACTCAAACATGCATTCAAGGATCGTGAGGGCGGCGAGATCGTCCTGCGCTGCGTCGTGGATGATGCGGGCTGTAGGATCTCGGTTGCAGACAATGGCGTCGGTCTCAGCAATCCTTCCGACTGGCCGCGGCGGGGAAAATTGAGCGCCATGATCGTGCAATCGATCAAGCAGAACGCCAAGGCGGATGTTCAGGTCGTTTCAACGCCTGGCATGGGCATGAAGGTCACCATCGTTTTTGAAAAGCGGGAAACAAATCGGCCTTAAATCGGCATTTATCGCACCGGGAAGATTGAATAATGGCGCCGTAGGACTTGTAAGCCAAGGACGAGCGCTACGGCTTTCGCGGATCGCCCGATATCAAACGTTCTCGTTCGCTACCTTCTGAGCTACCAAGGCCTTGGCGGGCTGTATCCTCGGGTCCACGGGTGTACGGACGACGCTTTGTCCGGTTCCGCTGCTGGTTGGGCATTTACCTTCGAGGCCGCTGGGTTCGGCAAGGGCGTTGCGGACAGCAGCACTTTGGGAGTGATCGCCGCGACCTTCAGAAAGTCGTCCACTGACCACCTCTTTTCAGCGCCCCCAAGCCTGTGTGGGAGGACGACGAGGTAGATCGTGCGTGCTCATTACGGTCTTAAGGGTGTCGAAATGGCCCGACGGCGCTCCACACCGAGGAAGGGAGCAGCCGCCTCACCCACGCGCAAGCCGTCACGCAGACGCCGACGGACGCCGCTGCAGAAGCTCACGTAATGACGGTGCGGCTGAGCGAAGACGGGCTGGCCGACCCATCTTCGCTCAGACTTGCATTCGACCGCCAAGGCTCTAAGTCAAGCGCTGGTGACGGCGAGGCGCGGCAATGATCATCAATCCCTTCCTGATCGAAATTCCGGACGGCGAATTGCGTGATCTCGAACAACGACTTCGAAACACTCGATGGCCAGGCGCAATCGATCCGCAGACTTGGGCCGATGGCAGTAGCCTCTCTTTCATGCGAGACCTTGTCGGCTACTGGCTGGAGAAGTTCGATTGGAAAGCCCAGGAAGCGCGCCTGAACCGCTTATCGCAGTTCGTTGCCGAAATTGCCGGACTCAAGATCCACTTCATCCTTGTGAAGGGGAAGGGGCCATCGCCGATGCCTCTTATCTTGACCCACGGATGGCCGGGGTCCTTCCTCGAGATGGAACGTGTGATTCCTCTGTTGACAGACCCCGTGGCTCATGGAGGCAACGAGCGCGACGCCTTTGACCTCGTGGTGCCGTCGCTCCCGGGCTATGCGTTTTCGTCGGCACCCGAGAGACCAGGAATAAGTCCATTTGAGATAGCCGGACTTTGGCAGAAACTGATGATCGGATTGGGATACGAGCGATTTGGCGCCCAGGGCGGAGACATCGGAGCGGCTGTTTCGAGCTGGCTCGGGTTTCGCTTCCCGGGAAACGTTATCGGGCTCCACCTGAACTACATTCCCGGAAGCTTCTCCGCGCCGTTGGACGAGGGGCTTGCTCAGCTGTCGCCAGCGGAACAGGATTTCAGGAAGGCCGCGGCGAACTGGGCGGATAAAGAGGGTGCATATGCGCATATACAAGCGACAAAGCCCCAGACACTCGCATACGGGATCTCGGACTCTCCGGTCGGGCTTGCGGCGTGGCTTGTCGAAAAATTCAGCTCATGGAGCGACTGCAACGGCGATGTCCTGAGCGTCTTCACAATGGATACCCTCCTGACGGAGATTTGCCTGTATTGGTTCAGCGGATCGCTCGACGCATCCCTCAGGCTCTACAAGGAAAGCAAGGCACAGCCGCTATCTTTCCGGAAAGGGCAGCGGATTACCCCGCCGGTCGCGATTTCCCATTTCGCGAAGGAGCTGCCGCAGCCACCGCGCTCCTGGGTGGAGCGAGTTTACAATGTGGTTGCTTGGAACGAGCATGTGGCAGGAGGGCATTTGGCTGCCATGGAAAGACCGGAAGAATTGGTGGCGGACATCCGTGCCCATTTTGGCAGTCTACGCTGAGCGACTACCTAACACCTCTGAGATGAGCGGTATCCGCTGCAGGCGGCCGCCCAAACAGGCGCTTGTACTCCCGGGTGAATTGTGTCTGGCTGTCATAACCGACATCGAAGGCGACCCGACGGGCACTGACCCCGCCAATCAGAAGTCGCCTGCGTGCCTCCTGAAGTCGGATGGCTGACCTGTATTCAAACGGGGACATTGTCGTTAACGCCTTGAAATGGCGATGAAGCGAGGTAGGGCTCATGCCAACTCTATTGGCGAGTTCTAATATGGTCATCGGCTTAGCGAAGTTGTCTTTTATCCAGGATGTGACCTTGCCGATATTCGCAATCATCGTTCCGTTGGTCGCGAAATCGCGTAGCAGTGCTCCGTGCTCGCTCTGCAGGAAACGGTAGTATAGTTCGAACTTCGTCGCGTGAAGAAGCACGACCAGTTCATCCGGCCGATCGAGAAGGCCCAAAAGCCGAAACGCCGTCTCGGCCATTTCGCATGATTGATCGCCAACAGTCAGTCCGAAACTCTCCGAAGGCCGCTCAGCCGGGCTGAACCTTTGCAGAACCTCCACAAGGTCTTGCCGGCTAAGTTCAAGGGACCATGCGAAGTGCGGATTGGCTTCGGACGCAGCGGTGATGCTGGCCGAAACCGGCAAGTCGATCGTGGACATGAAGTATTGACCTGAATGAACATCAAAGGTCCTCCCCCCGGACGAGATCCTCTTTTGGCCTTGGAGAACCATGCATATGCGCGGCGCATACACGCTATCCACCGGCGAGGTCGGTTCCTTGACGTTGAAGATCGACAGGCCGTCGATAGATGTGAATTGCCGGGGAGATTTAGCATGCCGATCGATAATCGAAATTAGCGCTTGTAGTGTCGTCATTGACTGTCCCCCGATGGATAAATGGGGCCGAACCTAGTTCGAGACGCCGGTTTTGGTAGGATCGTAGGAAACATTGGTAGCTTTGGTCTATCGTTTTTCGCATGCGCTCTCCATTTCCATGACAACCGGTCGCAGAAGTGGCCGCGGCACGGCCTACTGAAATTAAGGAGTTTCGCAATGTCTCTGACACCTGTTTGGTTCATTACTGGCGCATCTGGAGGCTTCGGCCTGGAAATCGCCAAGCTCGTCTTGCAGCAAGGATATCGGGCGGTCCTTACCGCGAGAGATCCCTCGCGCTTTGCCGATATCGTTGAACAACATCCCGACAACGCGATTGCGCTAAAGTTGGACGTCACCTCGAAGCCGGCGATCGCCGCCGCGGTCAAGGAGGCGCTGCAAAGGTTTGGCAGGATCGACGTCCTCGTTAACAACGCCGGATACGGCTACCTTGCAGCGATCGAAGAAGGAGAGGACGACGATATCCGCAGGCAGTTCGACACGAACCTTTTCGGCCTCATCGATGTCACGAAGCAAGTCCTCCCCGGGATGCGGGCCAGGAGAAGCGGTACAGTCGTCAACATGTCTTCCCTCGGTGGCCTGATGGCGTTTGCCGCGACCGGATACTACCACGCTACTAAGTTTGCTGTGGAGGCGGTCTGTGAGTCGCTCGCTCAGGAGGTCGCACCTCTTGGCATCAAAGTGATCATCGTCGAACCGGGAGCATTCCGAACAAACTGGGCAGGGAGCTCCATGAAGGAGTCGCCCGTCGCGATCGCCGATTACGCCGAAACCGCAGGCAAACGTCGGGAGAGCACAAAAGCGGGCTCAGGCAAGCAGCCGGGCGATCCGGCAAGGGCGGCGCTCGCCATCCTCAAGGCTGTCGAAGCCGACGAGCCGCCCCTGCGCTTGTTATTGGGAAAACCTGCTTTAGACCTTGCCTACAAACGTCTTGAATCGCTCAAGAACAACTTTGACCGGTGGCGCGAGACAACCCTAAGCGCCGACTTTCACGAGGCCAAGCGCTGAGGGACCAGTTCCAGAAACAGGGGCGGCTTCCGGCTGCAGCCACGCATTGCTGCGTGGCTCACGCAGCGCTAATTTGGGCCAAGCAATTTCTCACCATCGATCCAGCTCCGGATTGCGGATGTGGCGCCCTGCTTTAGCTCCAACGGCAGCCAATGTCCGGCCGACATGTTAGTGACCGTAAGATTGGCGCAGGCTTCCCGCATCGGATCGCCCTGCCGATTGTCAATGATCGTGCAGATTTGATCATACTCACCGTTCAGGAAGAGGACGGGCTGCGACAACCGACCGCCGGACGGGGCAAGGCGAGCGTAGGCCGCATTGGCGGCTCCGTTGCGATACAATTCACAGGATGAACTAAAGCCGCGTCGTTTGTAGGCGTCAACCAAAGTCTCGAAATCATCCGCCGGCCGCAAGGAGGTGTCGGGCGGCGTGGGAGGTGCTCTATGCCGTGCTCCAAAACGTCCTCCCTTCGCTGTCACGGTCGCGGTCGCCGAAACCTTTCCAACGGTCTTCGGGTCCCCCGGTTGAAAGATCGAGGCAAGCGAAGCCGGGATGTCGGCGTCAAGATCGACGACAGCCGCTTCGAAATGCGTCGTGTAATAGCGGTAGTAGTCCCACTGACCATCCGGATAACGATCCTGGGGATAGATGCGTCGATCCACCAGATTGGTGAGCGTCCCAAGATCATTGGAAGCTGGAAAGTATGCCCACGACACCAAGGCAGCGGCCCGGCATCGTTGCCCCTCATGCGCCGCCAACGCTCCAACCGCAATGCTTCCCCAATCATGACCAACCCAGATCGCGGGCGTGCCACCGAGATGGTCGTGAAGTTCGCACAGATCTCTGACAATCTCCTCGATCGAGTAGCCGGCGCTATCAGACGGCGCGAACGATCCACCAAACCCACGCAAGTCAGGGGCGATACAGTGCCACCCATTGGCAGCAAACGCTTCCATCTGCGCCCGCCATAGCAAACCGATGCCGGGCCACCCGTGGACGAATATCATCAACGGCCCATCAGATGGTCCGCTTTCGAGATAATGCGTATGCTGTCGCGCCGAGGTGAAAATATGAGAGGATAGAAGCGTCGCCGCCGATGCTGGCGATCGAAAGCCGAGAATGCTCATCGCCCGATCCCGGTCAGCAGCGACCTGCGATGGATTGTTGTTGTCATCATTGATGGCACCTCGCTATCTGACCCTTGCTTCGCCTTAGAGGGCCGCGATGACCCGTCGTGCATATAGTAGGGTGTTGATTTCAGAGAATTAGCGCCAGATCATCGCATGCAGCTTGAAGTCAAACTTAAAGGTGAACCTTGCGATACAGGGACGTTCTCGAGGGTGTTCCCATATTCGTTGCCGTGGCTGAAGCGGGCAGCTTCTCGGAGGCGGCGCGTCGGCTCGGGATGACACCGTCGGCGGTAAGTCAGGCGGTCAAATCGTTGGAGGCCAAGCTAGGCGCGCCCCTTTTGCGCCGCTCTACGAGGAGCGTCAGCCTGACTGACGTCGGCAGCGATTATTTGGCTGTTGCCGCGCCGGCATTGTCCGCCCTTCGACGAGCGGCTGACGATGCGGCTGGGCGAGGTGGCCGTCCTTCGGGTCCGTTGAAACTGACGATGTCGCGCGCGCCATTCGACATGATGATCGGTGACGCTTTAGTGGCCTTCAAAGACGCCTATCCGCAGGTCCAGCTTGAGATCGCCGTCGAAGCGAAGATGGTGGACATCGTAAAGGAGGGTTACGACGCCGGACTGCGCTATGGTGGCTCTATCTCCAAGGAAATGGTTGCCGTCCGCGTTGCGCCGGAAAGCGAAGCGGTGCTGGTGGCATCTGAGCAATATCTGTCGTCACGGGGAACACCGCAGGATACGACCGACCTCATGACGCATAGGTGCGTCCTCTGCCGTAGCCAGGTGTCGGGTCTATTGCTACCGTGGCGATTGGATCGCGGCAGCGAAAGCTTCGACGTCACGCCGGTGGACGCGACAATCGTACATGACCTAGCGTGACAGATCGATTTGGCTGCAAAGGGGATTGGAATTGTGCTGGCGCCGATTGCGTCGGTTGAACGGCATCTCGCATCCGGCGACCTGGTTCGCGTTCTGCCCGAATGGTCGTCAAGACGAGAAGCCTTGTTTTTGTATTCTCCCAGCCGACGGCACCAGTCGGCAGCTTTGAGAGCCTTCGTGGCGTTCTAAGCAAGCCGAATGCACAAATCTGAGGAGCGATGGTATGCACCCCCTCGTGAACACGGCGGTAGGGCGATTGGAACTACCAGCTATTCTCGGCAGCCGGTGACTAGGGCTGCAGAGATGTTTTTTTGCAGATACCCTGGTGTTGCTAACGCCGCTTGATAATCACCAATAAGCGGCTGGGCCGTGCTGGCGGTGTCGTTGGTGACCGTCGAAGCCGAGGTCACGACGACGACGCCGGAACATCGGGTACACTGTGACGTTTTTCGAGCGACCTCAAAAGGAGAGCGAATATGGCAAAGCAGCCCAAGAATGCCGCGAAGGATACACAACTGGACAATTCCTCCGGAGACGGCGCGGGACGTGAAGATCGGACGCAGGAAACAACGAACCGCATACGCGATCGTGCAAATCAGATTTGGGAGGCGGAGGGGCGTCCAGAAGGTCGGCGCGAGGAGCATTGGCTGCAGGCGGAGCACGAGATCCTCCATGGGATGGACGAGCTCGGCGGCGATGATGTTCCGAACTTGGCAGCGCTTCGGGAAGCCGCGAGAGAGCATACCGACGCGTTTATCGTGAAAAGTGATCTGGAGGACTCAGATGAGCGCGATGCGACGCCGGGTGTTAGGGAACAACCTTAATCGATTGCGCCGAACGAGATTGTCGGCATTGCGGATTGCGGCCTGAATCCGCTTCCTTGTCTCCATGCGCAGTGTCCCAGCATTCGTTTCGGAACTCATTCGTGCGGCCAAGCCATCGGCCAGACCGTTGCCCGCTCTGATCCCGAGCACTATCAGTCGTTCCGGAGCGTTTGACTGCTCTGGCCAGCACCTATGATTTAAGGATGAGGACGCTAAGCAACAGGTCGCCAGTTCATGTCGCATCCACTGCAGAACTGCGCTTCGACGCCGACATGCGCGCCGCCGTAGCCCTCGGACTCTCCTTCGGTGGCCCCGGTGTCGCCCTAGCTCGACTTTCATTCGCCAATGAGGGCGGCACCATAGTCGGTGGCACCATGAAGAATATGGATGATGACGACCTTTGCGTTCTTAACGCGGTAGAAGATCAGGTAGTTGCGATGTACGCGTCGCCGGATACCATATTTTTCATAGCTCGGGACGAGGGCGAAGCCGTTTGGGGTATCGACAAGATCTTCGCACCTGCGCCGCAGCGCCCGGATGAATGAAAGTGCGCGCTGCGGATTGCGCTCAGCAATGTAATCTGCGATCTGTTCGAGATCGCTTTCCGCCTCATTAGAAAACTCAAGGATCATGCCGGTTTTTCGGCATTGTCAGCCATTGCGCGGTATTTCGCATCAAGACGGTCAAAAACATCGCTTGCCGACTTAGTCCGGCCAGCGTCTGCATCAGCAATGCCGCGCATGATGGAGGCATCCAGCGCTGCGAGACGAGCCTCGCGGTCCTGGATCAACCGCACCCCTTCACGCAAAACTTCGCTTTTCGAGCCATAGCGACCCGTCTCCACGAGTTTCTGAACATAACTTTCAAGCTGCTTTCCCAGATCGGCGCTGATCATGCGGTTTCTCCGTCATATTTTCCAAGACTATGTAGATCACTTATGAACTATTATCAAGAACTTTGAGCTTATTCCTACCTGTTCGGCGCTCGCGAGCTGTGCCTTGCCAATGTGCCTGAACGCCCCATCGAGCAGCTGAGTTATAAGTTTCTGCCAAAACCTTATAACGAGCCTGAACGCGGGCAATTTTTTCGGTTGTTTCGCGATGCATCAACGAAGATTGGTTGCGTTAAGGTGGCAGTGATTGGGCTCAGTGCGGCTAAACGCATTAGGCTACCACAAGTAACCCATTGGGTCCCTATGTTGGCGGGGTATGAATAGCCCCGTTTTGTAGACACCCTCGGTTAGATTTCTAGCTCCTCGAGTTGCAGCTCTATCTGCTCAGGGAGCCGCACCTTACGCTCGGACCGGCTGCCGTAGAGTTCACGGCGAACCTTGTCGATCTCCAGCTTGATCAGTCAGTTCCTCGTTCGATCGGATCACTATTGGAGAAGCACCGAATAAGGCGATTTGGTTGCGCCTATGAACATCGCATGATTGTCTCGATCAGGCGCTCGCACGTGCGCACAACGTTCTTGACAGGTGCGGTCGCGACACCGAGCAACAGTCCTGCCTTTGCCGTTTCAGCGGACGCATACCATGGTGAAAGCGGTGCGGGAAACGTGCCGAAGGTTAGTGCATCCCTGGCGATCGCAACGTCGGGTGCGCCCCTAGGCAGCTTAAGAAGGACCGACAGACCCGGAGCCGAGACCGAACGCGGGCCTAGAGCGTCGCTGAAATGGTTGAGAACCGGCTGCCGTATCGCCGCGTAGGCACGTTTGATCCTCCTCAGGTGTCGCATGTAGTGCCCTTCTCGTATGAACTCGGAAATCGCCAACTGAACCGATGGACCGGGAGGCGGTGACAGGCAGGCCGCCACGTCGGCGAACCGTCCTGCGAGTTCGGCTGGAGCGATAACGAAACCGAGCCGGAGGGCCGGACTGATCGTTTTGCTGAACGAACCAATGTGGACGACACGGCCGCCGTTATCGATCGAGGCGAGCGCCGGCGCGGCCCGCCCGCTCAACTGGAGCTCGCTGAGGTAGTCATCCTCGACGATCCAGGCTCCGCTGCGCTCCGCCCACTCGAGGAGCAGGAGACGTCTCTGCAAAGACAAAGTTGCCCCGAGCGGTGCTTGCTGGCCGGGCGTCAGCACCGCGAGCCTCGCGTCAGGATAGTTGCGTATTCCGCGATCGACGTCGAGCCCTTCGCCGTCGACCGGGACCGGAACCGGGTGCACTTGAGCAAGCTCAAGGGCCCGCCGCGTCCAGGGAAATCCCGGATCCTCGAACCACGCGCTGTGGCCCTGCAGCCCGAGAACATTGAGGGTCAGTCCAAGTCCGCCTGCAAAGCCGCCGGTGATGATGACCTGAGAAGCCGAGCAGTTGATCCCTCTGGCCACGGCCAGATACATGGCGATCTCCCGTCTCAATTCCAGCTCTCCGCGAGGATCGGGGTACAGAGGCGGCGCACTCAGCTCAGCGCGGACGGCACTTGCACGCAGTCGTGCGAGTAACTTGGAGGGCATAGTGTGAGATGCGGGGACACCCATCTGAAACAGTGCTGGCCCCTGGGTCATCTCAAGATATGTCTCTACGAACGAACCTGCCGTAGGCGACCCTTCGGTTCTGGATGTCGCCCGTGGACGATCGGCAACGTACGTTCCGGCGGCCTTCGCAGCTTGGATCAACTGAGCTGCGGCAAGCTTTTCGTAAGCAGTCCGCACTGTACCCCGCGCGACGCCGAGCTGGGCTGCAAGATCCTGCCACGACGGAAGTCGTGCCCCCGGCTCCAGTACACCGTCTTCTATAGCTTTCGCGATTCCCCTGCGGATCTGCTCTGACAGGGAATGTTTCCCCGATCGGTCCACGGTCAGTTTCAGCAGTGTGCTCATTCACTCATGGTACACTACTTCTTCGCATTCTTGGTTCTTTTTTCTGCATCATGGTGGGAGCATTTTGAATGCATCTCTGAAGGAGCATGAACCATGAGCAGATTGATAAAATCCGCCGCGGCCGCACTGGCGATTGCCATCCCGCTTGCTGGGCCGGTGTCGGCCCACGACGCCGGTCGGGAAAGCGTCACTCCGACGTTTTCTCAGGCCATCGCCAATATCCCCGGCAAGTCGATGCGCGTCGTGGAAGTCGACTACGCGCCCGGCGCCTCGTCCCTTCCCCACACGCATGCAGCCTCCGCCTTCATCTTCGCCTACGTCCTCGCAGGCGAGGTGGAATCCAAGGTCAACGACGGCGAGGTCCGCCGGTACAAGGCGGGTGAAAGCTGGTTCGAGGCGCCGGGCGCAATGCACCTGGTCAGCCGCAACGCCAGCAAGACGGCACCCGCAAAGCTGCTGGCCGTGTTCGTCGTCGATACCGACGAAACGAAGCTCACCACCCCCGTCAAGTAACAGAAGGAATTTGAATCATGACAAGAAGGCTCGACTACAATCAGGTCGCTCCGAACGGCGCCAAGGCGCTCGGCGGCGTCTACGGCTACGTCCTGCAGAGCGGTCTGCCGGGCGAGCTTGTAGATCTCGTGTATATGCGCATATCGCAGATCAACAATTGCGCCTACTGCCTCGACATGCACACCCGCGAACTCATCAAGCGAGGCGTCAAGATCGAGAAGTTGGCCTTGGTCCAGGCTTGGGAGGAAGGCGGAAGCCTCTTCAGTGATACCGAACGTGCTGCGCTGGCTTGGGCCGAAACCGTCACCCTCGTAGCGGAGACAGGTGTTCCGGACGACGCATATGACGCAGCGCGCCAGGTCTTCGATGAGAAGCAGCTTGTCGATCTGACGATCGCCATCAGCCTGATGAACAGCTACAATCGCATGGCTATAAGCTTCCGCAACACACCTCAAGCGGTCCTTGAGGTTTGACGGAGGATGAGACATGGCTGTCGTTGAAATTTCTGGCATCAGGATTCCGGACAGCAGGCTGGCTCGCGAAGCGAGCGAGTTCGTCCGGGAGACGGAGAGCAAGTTGCTTTTCGAGCACTCCACGCGTGTCTATTTCTGGGGCGCGATGGCGGGGCGGCAGAGAGGCGTCAACTTCGATGCGGAACTGCTGTTCGCGGCAGCCATGTTCCACGATGTCGGCCTGACGTCTCGCTTTAATGAAAGCAGACTGCGCTTCGAAATCGACGGCGCGAACGCCGCCCGTGATTTCCTTCGCAGTCACGGTGTGTCGGAAGACGACATTCAGAAGGTCTGGCTCGCGATCGCGCTGCACACCACGCCGGGGATTTCGGCGCATCTAGATTCTATTGCCGCTCTGACCGTCGAAGGCGTCATGATGGACCTTGTCGGCGCCGGCTACGACCGGTTCGGCGAAAACCAGCGAGCTGCCGTCGAAGCAACATATCCCCGCGGAGCCAACTTCATCGAACACCTGCTCCAGGCACTTTACGATGGCCTGGAGCATCGTCCGGAGGTCACACAGGGAACAGGTCTTGCCGACGTGATGGCGGACAAGAACCCTCATTTTAATCGCCGCGATTTCTGCTGCCTGATGCGGAATTCTCCGTGGGCATGCGACGATTGCAGCTCCAGCTAAGAGGTTTCGTCATGTCGGAAATACTCCAGGGAGTACGAATCCCTGACAGCAAGCTCGCCCACGAAGTCACGCAGTTCATCCGTGACACTCAAAGCGACCTGCTCTTTCATCACTCCGTTCGGGTCTACTTCTGGGGAGCGATGACCGGAAACAGAAAGCGAAAGATCTTCGACCCTGAACTGCTTTACTCTGCTTGCATGTTCCACGACGTCGGACTGACAGAGCAGTATGGCGACAGCCAACTCCGCTTTGAGGTCGATGGCGCCAATGCCGCAGCCGACTTTCTCCGAAGTCGTGGGATCGCGCCGGGGCAGATCGAGATCGTCTGGAACGCTGTCGCGCTTCACACCACTCCCGGCATTCCGGAATTCATGCGCCCGGAGATCGCACTGGTTCAGGCGGGGGCCGGAATGGACGTAGTGGGACGTGGCTTCGAGGAGTTTTCTCCCGCTGAACGCGAGGCTGTCGTCGCAGCGTATCCTCGCGAGGAGGCTTTCGCAGACGGCATTATTGAAGCCTTCTATCGGGGAATGAAACATCGTCCTCAGAGCACGTTCGGTACATTCAACGACGACGTGCTCGCGTTTAAGGATCCAACGTTCGAGCGGTTGGACATCTGCAAGGCGATACTCAGCTCCCGATGGAAAGTCGAGCCTCGCCGCTGCGGAAACGCGTGCGACCACGCTCATTGAGCAAATGAGAATTTTCGGGTCTGCCGACGTTCACCTCAGCGCGCCACTGCGAATGTTGGATTGTCGAGCCCTGCGCGCTCGATAAGACGAAAAAGACGACCATGAAGACACGAATGGTTCTCGTCACCGGCGCGAGCAGGGGCATTGGCAGAGCGCTGTCACATCGCCTTGCCGAGTCCGGCCATCCGGTGGTCGGCGTCGCACGCGAGAAGGATCCGGCCTTTCCCGGCGAACTGGCCGCTATCGATCTCGATGACGATCGCGGTGCCGCCGGAGCTTTGCTGAGGCATTCCCAAACGAAGAAATCGTGCAACAGCTTGTTGCCCATTTGCCCTGGGGCCATAACGGCCCGAGCGGGCGCTCTGTCAGGCTGAGGCGATCCTTTCCTTGAGCTCTGCGAGTAGGGATACGTGATTACCATCTGGTGCAGGGACAAGGGTCGTGATATCGCCGGTCTGTACCAGCTGCCGCCCCAAAGGCTTCATTTCGTTTCAGGGGTCGACCGTTTTACAAATTCTCCGAAACATAACAGTTTCGCCTAAGAGATGGGATTCCGGTCAAATCCCATCAACTGCCTAAAATCGGGGCGGCCGGTTCGCATCCCGCGAAAGCGGGAGATTTGACCCCCTTGTGCTGCAGGCGTCTTTTCAAAGCGACTTGAAAGTTTGCTTCATGCGTACTTTGATATCAAAGCCATCGTTTCTAAAGGAATGATATCAATGCCTGCGGTTACCATCCGAAATCTTTCTGAGGAAACACATCGTGCCTTGCGGGTGCGAGCGGCTCATCACGGCCGCAGTACTGAGGCCGAGATCCGTGACGTCCTCGAAGCGGCCGTTCGTGCCGCAGAACGCGTAAAGCTTGGCTCGTTGCTGGCGGCTATCGGTCGTGACGCTGAGCTTTCCAAGGGTGACGTTGACGCCTTGCAGAAGAGTCGCGACAAGATGCCTGCTGAGCCGATGACCGTCGAATGATCTTGCTAGACACCCATGTAATATCGGAGCCATGGAAGCCGGCTCCCAACGAGGCAGTGGTCGCGTGGTTGGATGCCCAAACCATTGAGACGCTGTTTCTTTCGGCAATAACGATCGGTGAACTTCGCTTCGGGATCGCGGCTATGCCGTCAGGAAAACGTCAAACTATCCTTCGTGATCGCCTTGAGGGTGAAGTGCGGCTGCACTTTTCCGAGCGTATCCTGCCATTCAATCTGCTGACTTCGCATTTCTACTCGGACTGATGGCTCGTGTCCGAGTATCTGGCAAAGCGATTGGCGCGGCTGACGGCTATATTGCTGCCCAGCAGCAGCCAACGGCCTAGCGATCGCAAATCGCGACACAAGCCCGTTCGGGGCCGCTGGATTGAAAGTGATTGACCCCTGGGTGCGATAGCGACAGGTGGATCTAGACGTCGTAGGTTCGTATCGGTTCAAGGCGATGGTTTCCGCTAGAGCTCATCGAGTGCTTCTTAGCGTTCGCAACAGCCAACGAAAGCTGTTACCATTGAATTGCATATTGATGAGCATTCCCGGCCGTGGACGAACCACGGCCGGAAACATGAAAAGCGGCAACTTTTATGATCCGCTCACGCGTGCCTTAACCGTACGCTCCGAGCCACTGCTCCTGACGGTCAGCTCGATCTGCGAGCCAACGGGCGTCAGGCCGATGCGATTGCGCAGATCAGCAGCGCCATGAACCGGTCGACCATCGACAGCTGCCACCACGTCACCCGGTTTCAAACCCGCACCAGCGGCCGGAGATCCTTGCTCAACCGCCGCGATCAGCGCGCCGCCCGCGTCATCCAGTCCGAGCGAAGCCGCGATATCGGAATCAAGATCCTGAATCGCAACGCCAAGCTTGCCGCGAATGACCTCGCCATGTTGGATCAGCTGGGTCATCACCAATCTTGCGATCTTGGCCGGTACGGCGAAGCCGATACCGATGTTGCCGCCAGCCGGGCTGAGGATCGCGGAGTTGATCCCCACAAGCCTGCCGTCAAAGGTTACCAACGCGCCGCCCGAGTTGCCGGGATTGATCGAAGCGTCCGTCTGGATAAAATCTTCATAACCATCGCGGCTAAGACCGCTTCGGCCAAGCGCGCTGACGATGCCCGACGTGACGGTCTGACCAAGCCCAAACGGATTGCCGATTGCCACAACATAATCGCCAACGCGCAATGCATCCGAGTCGCCAAAAGGCAACGTTGTCAGATTGCGTGCCGGTATCTGGAGCACTGCGATGTCGGTACCCTTGTCGGAGCCGACAAGCCTCGCATCCAGCCGCCTTCCGTCCTTGAGCGTCACGAGGATCTTACGGGCATTGGCGACGACATGATGGTTCGTCAACACGTAACCTCGTGTCGCATCGACGATGACCCCCGATCCGGCGCTTAGACGAGGTTCCGCCTGAGGCTTATCCGGAAGGTTGAAGTAGCGGCGGAAATAGGGGTCGCTGTAGAGCGGGTTATCCTCTTCGGGCGCCTGCGAGACAACCGAGATGTTGACAACTGCCGGCGTGACTTTTTCCAGCATCGGAGCAAGCGTCGGCACGCTGCCGCCGATCCCGGACACGAACTGTGCCTGGGCAGGAGCGCCGCCAATGAGCAGGGAGACGGTGAAGACGATAATCAATGGCCTGATGAGCCTTATGAACGCAGACATGGTCCCTCCTTCGTTTCGAACATGCTGACGCAGAAAGAAGCCGGAGGACGTCCTCCGGCTTCTTTCCTTAATGTTTGATCTCGATGCGTTTGACCTGCGACTGCGCCTTCTCATCCTTGGGCAAGGTCACGGTCAGCACGCCGTTTCGGAAGCGCGCATCGACCTCGTCTTCCCTGACTTCGACGGCGAGCGGAATACGGCGCTCGAAGCGGCCATAGTAGCGCTCAGTGAATTGGCGATCCTTGTCTTCGGTCTCCGAGCGCTTCTCGCCCTTTAGCGTCAGCACGCCATCATTAAGGAGGACCTCGATGTCCTTCTCCTCCAGGCCGGGGACTTCGGCCGTGATCCTGATCTCCTTGTCGGTGTCGGAGATCTCAACGCTCGGCCAGCCGGAACCGAGGCTGGAAGTGCTGGTGAACGACGGTAGACCGGAGCCGAAGCCGCGGAAGACGTCGTCGAACAGGCGGTTTACCTCGCGATGCAGCGACAGGAAGGGATCACGGTCGTCATCGCGCGGAAGACTTGGAACCTGATTGCCATTGCTTCGGCCCCAAGGAATCAGATCACGAACACTCATGTTTCTTCTCCTTATCTTGTGGTTCATTTGACATAGCTTCGCTGCAGGCCCCAGGCGTCGTTCGGGGCCTTGGGCGCGCAGTTGCGCCGATGGATGGCTTAAGCCGCCTGCTTGTGGGCTTCGATCTGCTTCGTCTCACTCATGGGCAGCGCTTCGCCGGTGCTGATTGCGATCTGGCGCGGTTTCATTTCCTCGGGGATTTCGCGCTTCAGATCGATGGTCAGCAGACCGTTGACGAGGCCAGCACCCACGACCTTGACGTGGTCGGCAAGTTCGAACCGGCGTTGGAACGAGCGGGCGGCGATGCCGCGATGCAGATACTGTGCATCGTCAGCATTTGCCTTCTGGCCGGATACGAAGAGCATGCTCTGATCCTGCGTGATCGTTAGTTCGTCCTGCGAAAAGCCGGCCACTGCCATGGCAATGTGGTACGCGTCCTCACCAGACTTGACGATGTCATACGGCGGCCAGTTGTCGATCGTTTCGACGCGGCTTGCAGCTTGGAGCGCATTTAGCATTCGGTCGAATCCAATGCTCGACCGGAACAGGGGAGAGAAATCGAGGTTTGCTCTCATAGCCATATCCTCCTTGTAAGCAACATGGATACAAGAAGACGCCAAGAGCACATGGCGCCTCCTGGACTTGCCGACCCCCATTGGGCGATCGGACAATATTGATATAATTCAGTAGCTTGTGGTTTCAAGAACTTTGGATTTGCCCGGTAGAAAAATTTGATTTTTCTGTTTGGACCACCAGATTTCTGTGATGAAACAAAAGGAGCAATGGGTATGACAATGACCTCCGAAGACGTCATCGCCATCCTCGGACCTGTCGACGAAACTTTGATAGCTGATGTGGTGGCGACTGGTGCCAACCAAGCTGAACTGGCGGAAGCCTTCGCGTGGGTCAACAGCGACGAAGCGTTGATGAGTGAACGGCGGCCTCTGCCGACAGGCAGGACCGCCTTGTTGATCGACCTTCTCGTCTCAGACCAAGAGGAGTTGGAGTAGGCGTGGCGCCCGCATGGAAGCAGCCTCGCCTATGCGGTGGTCAGCACGCGAACCTCGCCCTGGCGACCGACAGTGTCAACCACTACACTGCGTCCGGAGCGGCGAATTGCGACGTCGGCCCGGCCGTTTCCGACCCGCAGGTGTCGCAGCATCACCTCGTCCAGGAACGGAGGCAGTTGCGGCTCGTCGAAGCTGATGATCCGGGCATTCGGCTCGAAGTCGAGGCCGAGACAGGATTGCAGCAGAAGGAGGGGGGCTGCGGCCGCCCATGCCTGCGGAGAGCAGGCAACAGGATAGAAGGTCGGCCCCTGAGCCCGCTGGCGTGGCAAGCCACAAAAGAGTTCCGGAAGACGGCGCAAGTCCAGATATGTCGAGGCCGCAAAAAGACCCTCGAAGATCCGAGCTGCCTCAGTGCGGTAGCCGTAGCGGGCGAGACCGCTGGCAATCATTGCATTGTCATGCGGCCAGACAGAGCCATTGTGATAGCTCATCGGATTGTAGCGCGCCTCGGTGGAGGCGATGGTGCGAATACCCCAGCCGCAAAAGGACGAGGCGCTCATCAGAGTTTTGGCAACCTGTGTGGCCCGCTCCGGATACGCGACGCCGGTGAAGAGGGCATGGCCCGCATTCGAGGACCGGACCCTGCAAGGTTGCTTGTTCCCATCGAGCGCTAGTACAAAGGTGCCGAGTTCCTCGTCGAAGAAACTCGTATCGAAGGCACGACGAAGACCTTCCGCCCTTGCCAAAAATTTTGCCGCGCGTTCGGGCCTGCCGAGCAGGCGGAAAATCGCGGCAGCTGCCTGCCAGGCGCCATAAACATAGGCCTGAACCTCGGCAATGGCGATCGGGCCTTTGGCAAGCGTACCATCGGCGTGGAAAACCGAGTCGTGACTGTCTTTCCAGGCCTGATTGATCAGCCCTTCCTCCGTCAATCGCCCGTATTCGACGAAACCATCACCGTCGCGATCGCCGTGTTCATCGATCCAGGTAAGAGCGGCCTCGATATTCGGCAGAAGGCGATTGATTGTGGCAAAATCGCCGGTTCGTTTCAGGTACTCGCCTGCCAGTAATATGAACAATGGTGTGGAGTCGATACTGCCGTAATATCGGCGGAAGGGCACTTCGCCCAGTTCGGCCATTTCGCCATAGCGCACTTCATGCAAGATTTTTCCCGGTTCGGCGTCTGCTGCCGGATCGACTTCTGTCGCCTGGTTCGCCGCAAGATGGCCAAGTACGCCACAGGCAATGCGCGGATCAAGCCACAGCGTTTCCAGCGCCGTGATCAGCGCATCGCGTCCGAAAACCGTGCTGAACCAAGGAATCCCGGCGTAGGGATAGGGGCCCTCCGGCTTGTCGGTCATTAACATGTAAAGGTCGGAGACGCTTCGCCGGGCGACCTCGTTAAAAATATCGTTGGACGTGACGATCGATGCCGCGCGCGAGGAAGATGAGCGCAATGCACGGCGGGCATCCCGCAGGCCAAGGAAAAACGACTGGTAGCCTAGAGCTTTATCTTTGGCTTGGTCGCAGCAGATCTGGATGAATAGCGACCGCGTTTCATGTGGCGCCAGATCAAGATCATAAATGACATGGCCGCTCCCAAGTTCGTCTGGGCGCGGCTCGAAGGACAACCGCGTGAGGCGCTTCTGATCGTCGAGGCCGATGTAGGACAGAAGAACGCGGTCCTGTTCCACCACGGCCGGAAGCTGGCGGCCTTTCTTCGCCCTGACGGTTCCGCGAACCTCGAACAGATCGGCAAAGTCCGCTCCGAACGAAATTTCGATGCGCACTTGTTGTCGTCGCTCGTCGTAGTTCCTTACCGCCAAGCGCTCATAACAACCGGCATTCCACAGAAAGCGTGTCCTGCGCATATGAATGAGATCATGCTCAAGTGTGAGCTTCCCCTTTTCATCAGAAAGGTCGGGATTGGTCAAATCGCAGGTTAGCGTGGCATTGTCGTCGCGCAGCGTCGACGAGAGAAGCATCGGGCGCTTGCCGCTGATCGTCAGGTGCAGATGCGAGAGGTAACGCGTGTCCCGATGGAAGATGCCTTCCGGGCTGCCGGGCCCGGGGAGCGCGTCACCATTGTGATCGAAGACGGCGAATGTGTCGCCGTGCTTCAGGGTGCGAGGCCGCCGCTCGTGAAGCGAGGCGGTCGCCGGAATGAAAAATTGCGCGATCGGTGCCTGGCCACCTGCAGGCGCGGAACCGTCGTGTGCAGAAGAGATCGACATGCTGATGGCCTCCGATTATGCCACGATCTGAAGATCGAGGTCCTGACCGTTAGCACGGCGCAGCGGGGCCGCTTTGGTACGGACGCCGGGAAGATTGCGATAGATGTCGAGATAGTCCTGTGCCATCCGCTCGGCGCTAAAACGCTTCTCGAAGGTCGCACGAACCTTCTTTCGATCCATCTTGAGCGCCCATTCGACGTTCTCAGCGGCCTCCGTCACGCTGTCGACGAGAATGCCCGACGCGCCATTGTCGATGACTTCCGGCGTAGAGCCGCAGCTAAATGCGATGACGGGCGTGCCACAGGCCATCGCTTCGATCATGACGAGCCCGAACGGCTCGGGCCAGTCGATCGGGAATAGCAGGGCGCCGGCATTGCCGAGGAAGGCGGCCTTCTGACGCTCGTTGATCTCGCCGATGAATTCGACGTTCGAATGGCTCCTGACCATCGGCTCGATCACCGTTTCCCAATAGGCCTTGTCCGCGTTGTCGATCTTTGCGGCCATCTTCAAGGGCACACCAACTTTCGCAGCGATTTCGATCGCCCGGTCGGGCCGTTTCTCCGGCGATATTCGCCCGAGGAACGCGAGGTAGTTGCCTTTGGGCCTTTCCGTGAATGGCAGCAGGTCGAGAGGCAGGCCATGATATACCGTCCCTGACCAGTTGACCGGCGGCATTGGGCGGCGCTGATCATTGGAGATCGACACCAGCGGGATATCGGGAAAAGCCGAGTAGAAGGGCTTGAGGTCCGGCAGGTCAAGACGGCCGTGCAGCGTTGTCACTGTGCGATCGGCAAACTCCCGGATCAGCGGGAAATGCAGGAGATCGATGTGGAAGTGCAGTACATCGAATTCGTGCGCCCGCCGGCGAAATTCCTCCAGCATCACAACCTGATGCGGCAGGTGATCCTTGACTGCCGGGTTGAGGCGCAGCGCGACGTCCGAGCACGACACGAGCTTCGCTGCGGTAATCGAATCTCCGCTGGCAAAAAGTGTGACGTCATGACCTTGGGCGACGAGTGTGTCGGTGAGATAGGAAACAATGCGCTCGGTTCCACCATAAAGCTTGGGCGGAACGCTTTCGGCGAGCGGTGCGATCTGAGCGATCTTCATCGGCAAAACCTCCTCATTTGAGAAAAGAGTCGACGGCAAAAATCAGGTTCGCGTCCTCCAGAGGCACGCGGCAGGGTGCGAAGTGGCTATATCTCGAATGGTTGTCGGCGACGTTCTCCTTTCCAATAACTGCACAGGCCGAGCCCGCCAAATCGGCGCGTTCGCGGATTGCGGCAGTGGCGTCTGGGCACGGCGGAGCGAGCGCACACGCGTTCGCCGCTTGCTTCACCGTCCTTATCCAGGATCTTCAAAGCGTCGATGATGTCGTCGTAGGACACGGCTTTATTCGTGCCGGGATAAAGTCGAAGGGCTGGGATTGATTCGACCGAAAAGATGTCGGAGGCCCATGAAGCGAGAATGGCTCGCTTCTCGCCTTTGCTGATATGCTCGTTGTGAAGCACATCGCTTGGATGATTGAACGGCGTGGCCGGATGAAGCAGATGCGCAACGCTGATCGCCGTTGCGGCTTCCATTGCGAAAGAGGACATTATGTTTTCCTTTCTCATCGTCTGGCTCCACTGATATCGGTTCCATGGAACTCATTTTAGGAGTTGTTCAAGGGGCCCGGAGCACATCGTTTTCGAATATCCCTCGCGCGGCCTGAACCATCGTTTTGAGATGATCGGGCTCGTGGACGCCCTGCCGGTACAGTTCCACGAGGACGGTTGCTACGCGGTCAGCTTCTTCCGACTTCTTGACGAACCGGCGCTCGATTGGATTTTGTCGAAGACTTTCCGGCAGACCGCGAGGTCTTTCGAGTGGAGTGGCTCGGGTGAGTGCTTAAGCCTTGCTTGAACCATGTGTTTCACCTTCCTCAATAATGGCTCGTCCCATACTGTGGGACGAGCCACAGTGACGCTTAGAAGTCCATTCCGGCGCCAGCGGGTATTGCCGGAGCGGCGTCCTTCTTAGGCTTTTCAGCAATCATTGCTTCCGTGGTCACAAGAAGGCCGGCGACGGAGGCGGCATCCTGGAGTGCGGTACGCACGACCTTGGCCGGGTCGATAACGCCTTGAGCGTAGAGATCGCCGTATTCCCCGGTCTGGGCATTCCAGCCGAAGGAGAACTCGGCCTTCTCCCGCAGCTTGCCAACGATGACCGAACCTTCGGCGCCGGCGTTTTCCGCGATCTGACGAACAGGCGCCTCAATCGCGCGGCGCACGATGTCGATGCCAACCCTCTGGTCCCGGTTGGCGGTGTCGAGATTGTCGAGCGCCTTGACTGCGCGAAGCAGCGCCACACCGCCACCTGGCAGAATACCCTCCTCGACGGCAGCACGCGTTGCATGAAGCGCGTCATCGACGCGGTCCTTCTTTTCCTTCACTTCCACTTCCGTCGAACCGCCGACGCGGATGACGGCAACGCCGCCAGCGAGCTTGGCGAGACGTTCCTGCAGCTTTTCGCGATCGTAGTCAGACGTCGTCTCCTCGATCTGCGCGCGGATTTGCGCAACGCGGCCATCGATCTCGGCCTTGGAGCCGACGCCGTCGATGATGGTGGTGTTTTCCTTTTCGATCGCCACCTTCTTGGCACGGCCGAGCATGTTCAGCGTGACGTTCTCGAGCTTGATGCCGAGGTCTTCGGAGATGACGGTGCCTCCCGTCAGGATGGCGATGTCTTCGAGCATGGCCTTGCGGCGATCGCCGAAGCCCGGAGCCTTGACAGCAGCAATCTTCAGGCCGCCGCGCAGCTTGTTGACGACGAGCGTGGCAAGAGCTTCGCCTTCGACGTCTTCGGCGATAATGAGGAGCGGTTTGCTCGACTGCACGACTGCTTCGAGGACAGGCAACATCGCCTGGAGGTTCGACAGCTTCTTTTCGTGGATCAGGATGTATGGGTCTTCAAACTCAACGCGCATCTTGTCCTGGTTGGTCACGAAATATGGAGACAGGTAGCCACGGTCGAACTGCATGCCCTCGACGACTTCGAGTTCGGTCTCGGCGGTCTTGGCTTCCTCGACGGTTATGACGCCTTCATTGCCAACCTTCTCCATTGCCTCGGCGAGATGGCGGCCGATCTCGGAATCACCGTTGGCAGAGACGGTGCCCACCTGAGCGATCTCCGAGTTGCTGGTGATCTTGCGGGCATTGGTCTTGAGTTCCTTGACAACGGCGTCGACGGCAATGTCGATGCCGCGCTTCAGGTCCATCGGATTCATGCCCGATGCGACGGCCTTGGCACCTTCCTTGACGATGGCCTGCGCGAGTACCGTCGCGGTCGTGGTGCCGTCACCGGCAAGATCGTTGGTTTTCGACGCCACTTCGCGCAGCATCTGGGCGCCCATGTTCTCAAACTTGTCTTCGAGTTCGATTTCCTTGGCGACCGATACCCCGTCCTTGGTGATGCGCGGAGCACCGAAGGACTTGTCGATCACCACGTTACGACCCTTCGGGCCGAGCGTGACTTTGACGGCATTTGCCAGCACATCGACCCCACGCAGCATGCGTTCACGGGCGTCGCTATGGAATTTGACTTCTTTCGCAGCCATTTGTCTAACTCCTCAATAGGCAGCTATTGACTGATGGTGTTGGGTTTGGGGGACGAGCCGCCTCAGGCGGCTTGTTTACGCTCGGCCTGAGCTTCGATGATGCCCAGAACGTCGCTTTCCTTCATGATCAGCAGATCTTCACCGTCAATCTTGATCTCGGTTCCGGACCATTTGCCGAACAGGATGCGATCACCGGCCTTGACGTCGAGCGCCTGGATCTGGCCTGCATCGCTGCGAGCGCCGGGGCCTACGGCGACGACCTCGCCCTCCTGCGGTTTTTCCCTGGCGGTGTCGGGAATGATGATGCCGCCTCTGGTCTTTTCTTCGGATTCGACCCGGCGTACGAGAATGCGGTCATGGAGCGGTCGGAACGACATGTTTTCCTCCGTGGACAAACGATGATGTTTCGAAATCCCCTGGCCGGACCGGATGACCAGTCCGGGCGGGTGCGAACCTCGTTGAGCGTTCGCGTGCAAAAATTTATTTTCGGGCTTTTTCAATTTCAAGAGGGTCGGCAGGAAAAATTAGCACTCGACGCCGATGGCTGCTAACATACTGGAAAGGAACGATAAACGACATCGAAGCGTTCAGAAAACCGTTGAGGGCTGCGCGATTTTGCGCCACCTTCGCAGTGTCATGAAACGGAGATGAAGCATGCAATTCTCATCGGACCTGGAGCGTCAGCTCAACGGCTATGGACTGACCACCGCGCATATCCTCTATCGCATTCCCGACTTCGAATCCGTCCTGCAGACTTACGTTTGGCAGGACTATGATCTTGCCCCGGATTTCCCTGAGATGTGCAAGTTCCTGAACTTCTGGAAGGCCAGCCTCGACGGACCACTGCATTCCGTCCGCTACACCCACCAACGTCTGATCGGCCCTAACGAATGGCGCCGTGTCGAGGGCGAATTCAAGCTCCACTGAAGCCTTGAAAACGAAATTTTACTTTCTTAGCTCTCGCGGCCGGGGCTTCATGAGCTCGGCCGAGATCGCTGGTCTGTCCGGAGTGAGTTGATCTGGAAGAGAAGATCAAGATCATCAGAGACCTCGGCATCGAGGAGCGCGAGGAAGTCTTTGTCGACATCGCGCGCATCCTTAAAGGGACTGCACAAGTGCATGGCGACCGTCACTTTGCTGCGCTCAAGGCCAACATGGCCAAGGCGATCCGCATCGATGCCAACGAACCGGCGCGAGATGATCCACAAAAGGCCGAACGCGTGCTGCAACAGGCTACCACGATGATCTCGCGCTTCAACTCGGCGCACATCGAATGACGAGCCACGCGATCCACTAACCATAGGCTCATCGGACATGGCGTGCGGGTCCGGCAACAATCACTGACGCCAAACGTCTGGACCACACGCCGCATTCCATTCACCTGCCGCGACGGTTCGACGATCTGCGTGAAGTACCTAGCGATGGCGCGAGCTGCCGGGGCTCACGCCAAGATTTACGGCTCTTCAGGAACCGCAGGTTCCTTCCCAAGTTATTTCGATCAAGGAGGATGTCATGGACGACGAACACATCAAACGCCGTGCGTATGAGAAATGGGAAGCTGAAGGCCGGCCGGAGGGCGAGCATGAGCGCCACTGGCACGAGGCCGAGAAGGAGCTCGGTAATAGTAGCGAACTTCCGCAGACGTCTTCGCCCGCACATCATAGTGGAGTGAACGTTCCGGACGGTCACGATCAGACAACCTCTGATGCGATCCCCTCGCAGAGCGGTAAACCCGGAAGCTTCAAGCCGGGCGAGTTGGCGTCGGAGAATAAGTAGCGGATATGCGCAGCAAGGCGCAAGCCGTCGCGACGCGACGATTGCAGCTGCCTATGGCGCTTCAGGCGACTTTGCTCAGTACCTGCCAGGCGAAATCGACCAGCAGGAGAGCGATCTGGTAGCCGCGTCGCTGCAGCCAATGGGCAACGTTTCGTGCACGGGCGCCGACGAGGTCATCGACGAGCACCACAAGCGCCTCCTGCGGCAGAGGGTCCCTTTAGAGGGATCGCGGCCTGAAGAGCTAGATCACGGTTTCACACATGGTGCAGGCAAACGTACTCAACGTCCGCCGCCATCTTTCGACGGCCGGCGGCCACCAATCTCTCAAGAATGGCGCTCATCGCGGTTGCGTCGGAAAGGTTAGCCGTCCTGATCCTCATCCAGAAAGCCCCGCCCACGAGCGCTCAGATCGCGCGTACGTTTTCCGCCTTCGACTTGCCGGTCTTACGATCCTGACCCAGGTCGTAAGAGACGTTCTGCCCTTCGCGCAGCAGCGTCGAGCCCTGGACTGCACTCACATGAACGAAGACGTCCTGGCCGCCATCGTTTGGCGTAATGAAGCCGAAGCCCTTGTCCTGATTGAAAAACTTGACTGTGCCGTTCGCCACTTCGAATTCCCCGATTTGGATTAAGGGGAAATTCATAACCGCTCGACGTCTCCGCCGCAATGGTGTGCCCTTGCCGGCCGGAGACCGGCGCTTGGTGGCGCAGCGGGCGATACCCGCCATTTTCGGGAAGCGACCATCGAGGTCCGCCGGTCGCTTCCCGACCCCGAGCGATCCGCCGCCTGGCGCTCGAGAGACCGGCAACATACGCTCTATCAGCAAGTCTCGGTATCGGTACGGAAAAATTCCACTCGGACGTTGCCGCAATGCAGCACCTGAGAGTTCATCCCAGCGGACAAAAAGGAAAGGCTTGCATGCGGTTACACTGTGAACAGGCTGTGGATAACGTGTGGGTGACAGTTATTGGCCGAACGGCGCGTTTCCTGTCCGTTCACCACCAGCTTGCCAAAGTGCACCGACTCGGTCGACATTCGTTCCAACCACTCCTCGGCCTCCGCCGCAAACGTTGCCGGGATGGTTCGGGCGCTCCCCATTGGGTCGAGCGCCCTTTTTCATTCCAGCCGATGTCGGGCGAGATGCTTCGCATCCTTTTCCAGAAGCGATCCGGGGGAAAGGTACGCGACGGTGGCGGCGCCACTGGCTGCTTCTCTGGATGCGAGCAGTTGAGATCGTTCGAATTCGGACCTCGCCAGATCGGCCGCAGCGTTGGCGCTCTCAACTTCCTCTGCAACCGATCCAATGAGCGGTTTCGTCGCGACACGCCGCGACCTGGTCGAAGCGATGGCCTCCCGGTTGAGCAACCATGGTTTCAAGGTACGCTTTGAAATCCTGTCAAATGCCGGGCCGGATGTTCGCATTGCCGAACTACCCTACCGGTTCGCGACCCGTTCAGCCGGCCACAGCAAGAGGATCGTCGCGTCGCTCTTCAATTCTTGGAGCTGCTTGTTGCCAAGGCAACGAGAGCGGCCATCCCCTTGCGGCTGGTTTGCCTTGTCATCCTCGGCGCCGCTTTCATGGCCTTACACATGGCGCTGCTAGCCGCGGTTCTTGCGACGGGCACGGAGTTCGCGTGGGCTCAAGCGAGCGCAAGCGTCGTCACCGTGATTGTCAATTTTTCAGGTAATAACCTGATGACCTGTCGCGATCAACGGCTGCGAGGCCGAGGCTTGCTCCGAGGGTTGTCGATATATTCCGCAGTAGTTAGCCCTGGAGCCGCGGTCAATGTCGGTATCGCGACGGCTTTGTTCGCGGCGGCTAGCCCCTTGGTAGGCCGCCGGTCGCACGTGATGACCATCGACTTTCTCCCTTGCCGTCGAAGGCGTGCGCGATGGTCATTCTACCGCATCTAACCGATGGCAAGTCGGGCGGCAATCGCGTTGAGGGGAAGCAGGTCGAGCGCTCCTTAACTGGCGCGATGCCATCCGAGAATCTCTCCATGTCGCCGCGGCACATCGCGTCTATGCAGCCGTCAGGGCCTTGTAATCGTCGCCAGCGAGAAGCTTGGGCAAGGGACGGGATGGCCCGGTCCTGCAAGCCAGAAGATCCCCGTCCCGTTGCGCGCTTGCAGATCGGCCGGGGAGGGCAGGCAAAGTCGCCCTCCTCGTTATACCAGTTGAGCGGTTCATCGGCCCGACACATTAGCTCAAATGCCGCCTTGCGGCCGGCGAATCCAGTCAAGCCAATCAAGGCACCAATGTGGGCCAGGTGAACCATGAGTGATTGGCTGCCGGGAGTATTGCCAGGCATTGAAATGAGCCTAACGTTTCCATCACGAAAAAAAGTCGATGCCCAATTGCCGAAATTGACCAAGCAGGCGTTGAAGGGCTTACGCTGACGGACCCACAAACGGCTTCGCAACGAAGATCAGCTACCGCGCCCGCGTTTCATGATCTGCTCCAACCTCACCGGGCGCAATTTTTGGGCATCCACGCCGACGTCGAATTGGCGAGGCAGCGGTTTTAGACGCCCGTGCGAGTGGCCGTGCAGATTGATCGATCTCTTGCCCATCTGGTTCCACGTCCTGAAAGCGTAGTGGCAGAGGATCAGGTGGTGATCGTCAGTGCGTATTTCGGCATAGTGTTGGACGCTCGTCCAACCTCTCGCTTCAGTGGTCGTTGTTGGATCGTTATTACCAACTACCAGGTGTTTGCGCCCGTTCAAGCGCGATAGAAGCTGGTCGCAATCGCCTGCGCGGGCCGACATGAAATCGCCGAGATGCCAGACATCGTCATCTTCGCCGACGAGGCCATTCCAGTTTTGGATCAGCGCCAGATCGTGGGCGGCCATGTCTGGGATAGGACGTCGGTCGATCCTGAGGACACGCGGATCGCCAAAATGGGTATCGCTGGTAAAGAAGATCATTGATGGAACATGGGGCCGGAGCGTCCGTCGCCAAGATATTGTGGCGCTTCGAAAAGAAGTCACCTTCCATTCTTCGCAGAGAAGCCGGAGACAGTGCCATTCCAGACCGACGATGGCCCTCCTTGTTTCAACAGCCCACATTGGAGCCAGGACAAGTCGCTTGTACGCTACCGTACCAACGCGTGGTTGCGGCGCAGAATCGGACTTTAGTCCGGTTGATGACCGCAGGCAGCCCGCTAGCTTCACCACTTTACACGACGCGGGGGCGCGCAAGCGGGTCGTCATGCCAATAACTGAATCGGATCGACTTTTGTTCAGCCGAGTTTGGGCTGTCGGCGCCAAAGCGGTCAAAGACGGTCACAATTCTGCGCTGCTCGATGTTACGCTTCATGCCCCTACGCTGGAACAATACCAGGATAGCCACGGTCAGCGGATGACCGATATGATCAAGGTCGTTCAGCTAGGAATCTCGAAGCTTCGTGATAGCGGCGAGCACATCGAAGGCGACGAGGACAGCATACGTCGGTCCTTGCGTCGCTCTGGTGCGCGGTATTCGTAGCGCGAGCGATTACATCCTATCGCTGACGATTTCACAAAATCCCTAGTGGCCCCGATCTTCCAACCATAACGCCATCGCTGTTGGCGGCGACGCGGGGCTGGCATCATCGCCCGGGATCTTCATGTCCCATTCAGGTGCGACTTCGCAAAATCCCGCGAGCGTTGCAGTATTCTTGGTATCAATAGTGAACGAAGCCACCTCTGACAGTTTCCAGTTCGGTCTGAAGGCACTTCTGAAGAAGCATCCCGACCTTCAGTCATATGCGTCAACGGCGCACCAGTTGACGGAACTGATCGAGACCTATGGTGAGGCATTGCAGTCTAGAGCGAAATACCAGACCGACGGTGGCGAACACGAATTGATTCTCGCCCATTATGAGAGCGTATGTATTGAGCTGGAGGAGCACCTCCGATCGAGCCTCTCCAACGAATGTCTCCGCGATGGCGGCTGATGTCTGGACCTGACGACAAACACGTTAGCCTCGCATTGATCGACGGGTCGACCCTTCTAACTCTTTAGAAGATGGCGTCTCGCTTGTTGCCTCGGATCGATCTGTTCAGCTTGCCGAACCAGCGATGCAGATCATCGCTGCGGATCCTTCATCTCCAGATATGTCAAACCGATGAGGCGCTCTTCGCGTTGGTCCGAAAGCCTGCGCAAGAAAGATCTGAAGATAATGCAGTGACCACGTTTCTGACCCGCCGCTAAAGCTGAAAATGATCCGTAGATGCAGATATGACTAAATCCAGTACTCAATAGGGACGATCCGCTTACACTGTTTTGATCGTCCCCGAGTAGGACCTTGGTCCGAGGCCGGTTGTCGCGGCAGTCCTATCTTCATTCCTGCCTGTTCACGAAGAACCTCACAATGCCGGTCTTCACGCCACTTGGAGGGCGCAGAGACCGCTTCAGAAAGGAGATCGCCATGTCATCCACGGAAGATCCGAAACTTCTGCCGCACAATACTGCGCGCAGACATTTTCTAGGTGTCGCTGCTGCCGCCGGTGTTCGGCTCGCGGGCGCGGCGGCATTGGCCACGGCAATTTCCACATCTCCTGCGAGTGCATTGGGACGCCGTTGGGGCCACGGTGGCTCGGGTGGACACGGCGGTTCCGGTGGGCACGGAGGCTCCGGGGGGAGCGGTGGTTCCGGCGGAGGCGGTGGCGGCGGCGGTCCGCAGTGCTTCCTGCGGGGAACCGGGATCCTCACGGATTGCGGTGAAAGGCCTGTCGAGGATCTGCGTGCCGGCGATCGCGTTGCCCTTCCGGATGGAAGCACTCGTCCGATCAGGTGGGTCGGCCGCCAGGCCTTCAGGAAGAACGGCGCACGCTGGCAGGAAGCCGTCGTGCCAATCCGCATTCGCCGCCATGCGCTGGACGGCCGCACCCCGCACTCCGATCTCTACCTGTCATCCGGCCATGCGCTGTTTCTGAACGGCGTCCTGATCCGCGTGAAGGATCTCGTCAACGGCACGACCATTGCACCGGTCACTCCGGCCGACGACATGCCGCTCGAATATTATGCCGTACTGCTCGATACGCATGAGGCCATCCTGGCCGAAGGTGCGGCGGCTGAGAGCTTCCATCTCGTGGACAACAACCACGAGGCCTTCTCCAATTTCGCCGAGTTCAAGCGCCTCTATGGCGAAAGGCCCGGCGTGATGACATCCTATGCCCCGGTGCTGGGCGAGGAAGGTGGCTGGAAGCACCTGAAAGCGCTCCTCCTCCTTGGCGTTTCGCCTCTGGTGCCGGTGCGCGATCCATTCGCGGATGCCTGCAGGAAGATCGACGCGCAGGCCAGGGAACTGTCGGCCTGATCCACTGCGGGCTTGCTTGCCGGGCGCATCTCGAAACCGGAGAGCTCAGTCGCTCAGACCGCGCAACGGCCTTGCCAGGCCACATGCATAGAAGAAGAAAAGCTGGGCGTCTATCCTGGCCATTCTGGTCGCCGAGGACGAGTATTACTTCCGAAGACCTAGTCGACTCGCCTCGGAGCGACCGTGATTGGGCGCACCTCAACGCTCGAACGAGCCTGGATCTGCTCGAAGATGCTGAGCAGATAGACAGCGCTGTGCTAGACATCAGTCTCGGTGGGAAGATGAGCTGCCGACCTTCTCGCGAAGCGGGGCATACCGTTTCTACTCGCCACCGGCCACCGTCTCGGCCATGGCAACTTCGCCAAGCTAGAAATGTAACAGACCCTGCGGATGTACGAGCGCTGCGATCACCCGCCTACCTGACCAGTTCCCTCGGTGGCGCCACTTCCAGCCGTTCAGCGTCGCACCGAACCTTACCGCATTCGACATGGCTGAATGGGTCTGTAAACAGCTAGGAAAGCTGGCGACGCAGCGACACCGTTCGGGTGACACATCCCAGGCACTCATTGCAAACATGGCGCAATAGCCTCAGAGGACGCCACGTCCAGCTCCAAGGATTTGCGACTGTTCCATCGCCCCAAATGCCCGCGACCGCGGGTCCGCATGGTTCAAAAACCGGCGGTTATGGCGTGGACAGGACCTTCTGCCGGTCTTCTCTGCTGGCGTCAGGCGTAACACCCGAAGGTCGCGATGCCGGCTTGAGAGAACCGAGCGGAACTTGACGGACGGCGCGAAGTTTCGATGTAAACCCGGAGCTTTCCCATGTCGACCATCGCCTCCCACCACGAGCCGGACCTTGCCAACCGCCTCGATCGTAATATCGAAGCGCTTCTTCAACGACGGCGCGAGGAAGCTCGAAAGGCGTCGGCGCAGGAAAAAGCTGCGGCCACAATCACCCGCTTCGCCGGCTCGATGACCTTCGTTTACATTCACGCCATATTGTTCGGTGGCTGGATCCTGATAAACGTTGGGGTGCTCCCGTTTCTCCCGGCATTCGACCCTTCTCTCGTCATCCTGGCGATGGTGGCGTCGGTGGAGGCGATCTTCATTTCGACCTTCGTCATGATCAGCCAGAACCGCATGGCCGAGGCCGACGATAAGCGGGCCGATCTGAATTTGCAGATCTCGCTGCTGTCCGAGCACGAGACCACGCAACTTCTCACAATCGTTGCCGCCATCGCCGAAAAGATGGGTCTCAACCTCGAACAGAAGGCGGAGATCGAGGAGCTTCAGGAGGACGTCACGCCAGAGGAAGTTCTCGACACAATGGAGAAGATCTCGAATGACGCGGACATCGGTCTCGACAGCGCGACTTCGAGCACCGAATAGCTATGCTTCAAATAACCGTCCGTGCCGCGGCCGAAGGCGTCATGTCCAGGATGGTCCGGAGCGGCGCTCTAACCGAGCCAGTGGACGATTGCCGCGCAGGACACACCGTGGATTGAATTTCAGCTCGGCTCGTGAACACGAGGTTGTCACCGAGATGACGGACGCCGCCAATCCGCGCCGAGATTGCACTCTTCTCTGTTTCAGCAGACTGAAGGCTTTCGACGTGTGCCCCCGGAGCCGGTGAAACATCGTCAGGTGTGCCGCGGAAAACCGTCAAAAGGACAGCGTTTCTGGCCAACAGATCGAGCCGTAGCATCATCCTCGGCATTCGGCCTGTCGGATCATCGGATGGTGTCAAACCGGCGGTCCGGGCTCGTCGCGTGAAGTCGAATCGATTAAAAAAGTGTCTGCTGGGTGGGAGTAGTCGTTTTAGGTGTTTCCGTTTCTCCTCGCCGCAGAAGCTCCGCCCGGGCGCTGAAGCGAACGTCCGCGTCGCGGTCGCTCAGAAAGGTGGTGAGTGCGTCGATAGTCAGACGGTCCCAGTTTTTCCCACGGTCAGGGCCCGCCGGGACCCGCGGAAGCAGGCCAGGCTGAGAACTCCACAACAGGAGCTCATCCAGAGACGCGGAATTCAACTCGTCACGCAGATGGTGGGCGCTGACATAAGCGTCGGGCATGGCTCGATGGGCGGGAAGGCCGATCTCATGAATCAGACCTTCCGGCGCACGCTGATATCGCAACATCTGGTTGGAAAACCTCGGAAGTTCTGGCCAGACGCGCAGTGCACATTTCCATGTGCAAATCCAGGGCGTGGCCCCTGCCAGTCTGGGTGTGCAGTAGCGCTGCTCGAAAGCGGCACGGTGGGCGGCAAGGGCGACTATCGGGTAAGATGGCCGCAGGATGCTCGGCGCCACCTCTTTCCAGAACGGTGCGCCTGAGACTTCGCAATCCTGAATATGATGGATCGCCATGGTCTCTGCTGAAATGGGGCGGCCAGGATTCACAAGCACCGAGCCGCGCTCTGCCGAGATCTGCCATCGCCCATCCTCGTCCTGAAAAACGTCCTGCCACCCAATCTCGCAGACGTCGGCCGGCCCGTTGCCGGCCGTTTCAAGGTCGATGACGCGAATGCAGGGTGGGGACATTTCGGCTTTCACTGCTGGTGGTTCCCCTCCCGGCTCTTGAATTATAAACCTAGCCCGAGTTGCGGTTGTTCCACGTCGTCGGCATCCTTGTCATTGATGAGCGACGACAGTGTCACGCCGAGAAGCCGAACCGGCCGCTTGAACGGATATACACCCGCAAGCAAGACGTTTGCGGCCCCGAGAATATCATCGACGCCCGCGTAGGGAAGGGGATTTGTTCGGCTCCGGGTCGCCTGGGTAAAGTCGGAATATTTGACCTTCACCGTCACCGTTTTGCCGCTGAAACCCTTGGCATTGCAGTAAGACCAGACCTTTTCGGCGAGCGGCCGCAGCTCGCTGGTCGCGAGATCGAGATCGCTGATGTCGACAGTGAATGTATCTTCCGCGCCGACCGACTTGCGCATCCGATCTGGCCGGACCTGGCGCGCATCGATGCCCCGCGCAATGCCATAGAAGTACTGGCCGGACTTCCCGAAATGATCTATCAGGAACATCAGGGGCTTTGCCTTCAGATCCGCACCGGTCTCAATGCCGAGCCGTCGCATCTTCTCCGCTGTGGCCGGGCCGACGCCATGGAACTTGTTCACCGCGAGTTGCTCCACGAAAGCCGCACCATTCTTCGGCGTGATGACCGCCTGGCCATTCGGCTTGTTCAAGTCCGAGGCCATCTTCGCAAGAAACTTGTTGTAGGAGATGCCTGCCGAAGCGCTCAGCCCGGTTACCGCTTTGATCCTTGCACGGATCTCCAGCGCAATCTCGGTGGCGACCGGCATGTCTTTGAGATTTTCGGTGACGTCGAGATAGGCTTCGTCGAGCGAGAGGGGTTCGATCACCGGCGTATACTGCGCAAAAATCTCGCGGATCTGCTGCGAAATGGCACGATAGACTTCGAACCGCGGCTTCACGAAAATCAGGCTCGGGCACTTCCGTGCCGCCGTGACCGACGCCATTGCAGAGCGAACCCCAAATTCGCGCGCCTCGTAGCTTGCTGCTGCGACGACGCCGCGGGCGGCCGCTCCGCCAACAGCCACGGGTTTGCCGCGAAGCTCCGGATTATCGCGCTGCTCGACCGATGCGTAAAAGGCATCCATATCCACATGGATGATTTTCCTCATAGGCAAGGCAGTTGCGTCCATTGGTCAGTAAGCCGGTCCGTTAAAACAAAAGCAGAACATAGCAGCTTCCGACGCCGCGTCCAGGTGAAAGTCACATCTGGCGAATCTACAAGCGGTCCCTCTCCTCCGGGGGCTAGGAAGCAAAAGCGAAGATTGAGAGAAAACAATGGCGACACGAACCTAATCACAGAGCCATCTTCGACCGCGGGAGCTTCCCGTCACTCGGGAGACGTCTTCCATTGCCTATGCCGTGATACCCGTCGCCGTCTGACGGTCTGTTTCCGCCGATCGACGCCGCGATCGTTCCAGGCTTAAACATTCCTTTCATCACACCGGATGTCTATTGGGCCTTTGCATAAAAGAAATCTCGTGAAACGTTTGTGCACGTTCCTCGGGCGAATTGACGGGCTCAGTGCAGACGCTCGGCAGGTTCGCCGAAGTCAAAGCCCAGTAAGGTCAGGACAAACAACATGCGCAATACGCGGGGCAGCCATGACTTGCAGCGCACGTGGCGCGTCGCCACATGACTGCGACCGTCGACAGACCTTCACATCAGCTGCGCCGCGATCCTCGCCCGCGCCGGAGAACAACATGCACGGAATATCGAAGACCTTGGATGCAATGACGCTTCTCGAACGCACCAACCTGCTCGAGACAGTGGCGGACGCGCTTGAAGCATCTGCCGACGAAGCCAAGGTTGAAGGAGACGCGCGGTTTGTCGAAAATTCTTTGTCCGTGATGAACACCATTCGCGGGATGTGTTGCGATCTCGGATCGCGCGACCTCGAGGTTGCCGAACTGCTGCTCGAGCAGGGAATTATGATGGTATACCAGTTCTCAAATCGGAAGCCTGAAAAGGTAGCGCTACACTGAGGCCTGTGCCCGTCGTTGAGCCCAAGGACGGCATCATCGTCATTGCTATATGCCTGAAATCAAGGTGAGCTCTCTTCACTGTAATGAGGCCAGCTTTCTCCAGGTTAGGCTCGCCCAGCCGCTTAACTCAGCCTGACGCAATAATCGGCCAGGCGAAACGGCGCGGACATTCTCGAGATTGCTTGCCTGCCGCATAGGTGCCGATGCACCGGTCGACGTCTCACGACTTTGCACCCACCGGCGGAACCTGCTTCCTCCGTCTTGGTTACACCAGGGATGAATTTCGAACGACCAGCAAAGGGTTGAGCAAATGACGCCCCAACGCTTTCGTCACCTGGGTTGAAAGGGTGGAGCGCACCGCCGAAGAGATCGCCTTACGGCGGGCCAGGCGCGCTGAACGTCGGCAGAAACAGCGCGACGCCAATGTCACGCGGGCTGCCAAGATGCACCTCGCCCGTCTTGCCGGAGATCCGTCCCCGATAGCACCCAATGGCGATGTTGCGGGCCGCATCCATGTTGGTTGTTCTGGATGGTACTACTGGCACTGGAAAGGGTCTTTCTATCCGACCGATACGCCGTCGGGGGAGTTGTTTTCGATCTACCAGGCCAACTTCAAAACAGTGGAACTCAATGCCCCGTTTTATTCCTGGCCAACGATTGGCGCGGTCAAGACCTGGATACGACAGGCGCTTCCCGGTTTCGTCTACACGGTCAAGGTGTGTGAGCTCATCACCCATGTCCAGCGTTTTCAGCAGACACAAATTCTCGTCGATGACTTCGGCTATATTGCCGACCTGCTTGGACCGAGGATGGGATGTTTCCTGTTTCAGCTGCCGCCGAGCATACGATACTCGCCGGAAATGTTGCACTCGATCTTGTCGCAGCTCGATCACCGACGTCGAAACGTCATCGAATTCCGTCACAAAAGCTGGTGGAACCCGGAGGTTTATGCTGCGTTCAAAGCGGCTGGGACGATTTTTTGCGCCTGCAGTGGACCTCGGTTGCCAGACGAACTCGTGTGCACCGGCGATGACGTCTACGTCCGTTTCCACGGGATCGAAAAATGGTATCGCCACGACTACAGCGACGCCGAGCTGGAGCTGTGGGCAGAGCGCATAGGCCAAAGTGGCGCCAAGACCATATGGGTCTATTTCAACAACGACCGCGACGGTAACTCAATCAAGAACGCTAAGCGCCTGGCTGAGATGCTGAAGCCTCAGCGCTAAGGCGAATGAGGCGCTGCGACCAGGGGCTTCAGGTGCTGGAGCCTGGGAGGTCGAACTAGAGGCGAACCGAGCCCACGCAAGGCCTCACAGAACGTCCTGTTTCAATCGGGTGGGCGTGCTCTGCTCCCGTTGAGGCAAGAACTGAGGAAGACATGACGATAGTCATCCACCGACTACGGCACAGTTTCCGGGCAAGATCGCAAGAAACCATTGATCCCGCGACCTGAGATCGATCGCTGCGGCCAGGCGTGGCCCCTGGTACATGGCCTGGAGCAATCGCCCGATCGTTAAATTCTTAGCGAGTTCGCTAACGCCACGTTATATGCCGCATGAAAGGGTGCCGGCCGGAGGTGGCAATGGTCGCACTGGTTTCCTGTATTGCCCAACAGCACAATTTTCCGCTTCTGTCTGTCGCCGTATGTGTCTGCGTGGCAGGAAACTTGGCCGCGGTCTTCATGCTGTCTCGTGCTCGCCAGTGTGTTCGAGTCCACCGGAACCTGTGGCTCATTGTGGCAGGTTTCGTGCTCGGCGGGACGATATGGGCGACGCATTTTCTCGCCATGCTGGCCTACGACATCCCTGTCTCCTATCAGCTGTTTGCGACCGGCACATCTATTTTGGTCGCGGTCGCGATCTCGTGCCTCGGGGCTTTCGCGACTGTCGGCATGCCTCGCCGTCGAGGCGCAGTTACAAGTGGCTGCTTCCTTGGCCTCGCGATCGGGGCAATGCACACGATCGGCTTGAGTGCTATCTGGAACTCGGCCTACGTCGAAACCAGAGCTGACACCTTCATTGCAGCATGGTTGCTTGGCTTCCTGTTTACGGTCGCGGCAATGTTCGTCAGTTGCTGCGAGCTGACGAGGATCAGATTGGTGTTCACGGCATTGCTTCTCGTGGCCGCCGTCTTGAGCCACCATCTGATTTCAATGAGCGGCCTGCGAATTGTGCCCCTCTACCCGGGCCCTGAAAACGGGTTGACGTTTATCAACCGTGTCGGCATTGCCGCTGCCGTATGCGTGGTATCAAGCCTGCTGATCTCGGCAGGTGTTGCCGCACTCTTGTTCGACCGGCACCTGACCGACGTGAAGGGCCTTGCGAACGCGACCTTCGAAGCCATTGTGCTGACGCGCGCGGGCGTCATCGTCCACGCCAACGAGCAGTTTGTCTCGATGGTCGGTAAGTCGGCCGCCGAACTGAAAGCGCGTCGGCTCGAAGATTTTCTGCGTCAAAGCGGAGCAACACAGGGATCTGTAGATTCGCCGAGCGGCCAGATCCCGGTCGAAGTGGTTGAAGGTGTCATTGAATATCGCGGCCGCGAAACCATCGTGTATGGGCTGCGTGACATCAGCGAGCGACTTGAGGCGCACCAGCGTCTTGATCACCTCGCCTCACATGATCCTCTGACAAGCCTTCTTAACCGGCGCGCGTTCAACGCTCGGTCGGACGAAATGATCCGCCAGTCTCATGTTTCGGGATCAGCGACGAGTTTGTTGATCCTCGATCTCGACCGCTTCAAGACGATCAACGATGTTCATGGCCATCTTGATGGCGATCAGGTGCTCCAGCAGGTCGCCGACGTACTGAGGTCCTCTTTCGACCAAACGGCGCTGATTGGGAGGATCGGTGGTGACGAATTTTCGGTGCTGCTTCCAGCCTCCGATATCGTTCGGGCGCAGGATGTCGCAGCTGAATTTGCGTCTCGCTTAAGATCGACATTTACATCTCACACGAAGGCTGCGGCGCTAGGCGTTAGTGTAGGAATAGCAGCCTTCCCAACACATGGCGACAGCCTCAGGCAATTGCAGAACAACGCGGACGCGGCTCTCTATCGCGCGAAAGCGGCGGGGAGGGGACAGATTTGCTTGTTTGACCGGGTCCTCGACCAACAAATGCGCGAGCGGCGACGGCTGGAGGAGGAACTGCGCCGGGCCGTCAAAGCACAGGAGTTTTTCCTGCTCTACCAGCCGATCGTCGATGCCCAGTCCGGATTGCCCCAAGGCTATGAGGCACTCCTGCGCTGGCACCATCCGACTTACGGCGTTCTCTCGCCGGCAGTCTTCATAGACGCAGCGGAAGAAAGCGGCAGCATCGTCGAGATCGGTGAATGGGTCCTTCGCGAGGCGTGCCATCAAGCTGCGGGTTGGAATGAGAACCTGTTCCTGGCGGTCAACATCTCGCCGCGACAGCTCCTTTCGCCCAACTTGCTCGATCACGTAAATGCCGCGCTCAAGGCTAGCGGCCTTTCCGCATCAAGGCTCGAACTGGAGGTGACGGAGACGTCACTCCTCGAAGATCGCATCGAAGTGGCGCAATCGCTTCAGGCGCTCAAGGCACAGGGTATAAAGCTCGCCATGGATGACTACGGCAGCGGTTTTTCGTCGATGACCAATCTCAGGCGCTATCCTTTCGACAAGCTCAAGATTGACCGCAGCTATGTCTCGGCTCTCGATCACGACCCAGGCGCCGGCGTCATCCTTGATTGCGCACTGGCACTCGGTCGGGGCCTTGGATTGAAGATCGTCGTTGAAGGCATTGAGACGGAAGAGCAACGGGTGCTGATTTCAACGAAAGGCCCCGACCTGGTGCAGGGTTTCCTCTTCGGTCGGCCGGGAGCACATGGCGGCCGATCAGTCGGGCGACGACACCCAAGATCATCTCGAACTCTGCCCAGTTGAGGCGACGTCGGTTTCGAGCTGCATTGACTTGCTATCGAGTGGTACTGCCGTCGAGAACCGCAAGGCGCGCAAACGGCCAGCCGCAAGCGGTGTCTATTTGTAAGGGCGCGCTGTCGGGTTGTGCATTCGTTGCGCAACGTGGTTCTCACGCTTTCCGGAACAAAAATCGCCCGTGAGGCATAATCGTTGGATGCGCGCTCGGCGCTTCATGAAGGAGGACGATCATGCCTGCAAAGAAGACTATTACGAAACCGCTGGTGGCCGAAGGAGCGAGGATTGGCGAACCTGTGCCGCGTGCCATTGTAGACACGAACACGGCGTCAGTCGGTATTCCCCCGCAGCCCGAGTTCAATGCCGAAAACGAGATCGGCGTCCTTCGGAAACAATTGGAAGCGCTTCGCCAGCAAGTGGCCGACGCCTCCGGCGCGGTAAAAGGTGGGGCTCGTCAGGCGGTTCGGCAGACGGAAGCAACGGTAAAGCTTTACCCGCTATCCACCCTCGGGGCAGTTGCCACGGCCGCAGCAGTTGTTGCTCTCGCGATCGTCGGATTTCGGACGGCGCCAAGGCGGACGCGCTACGACCGAAGCCTCGAGGATTTGCGGGATTTGTACGACAGCGTGCGCGGTCGCTTCTAGCCAAATTTCGGGATTGCCGCCGAGCATGTTTCCCCTCGAGCTCGCTAGGGGGGCCGGTAAAGGGGGAAACATGCTGAACATCACAATCAATGCCGCTCTGGGCATTGTCGACGACGGATCGCCTGATCGCACGCGCTCGCCGCGAGGCCCCGAACGATCCGACCGTCGAGACCCAACTCGATGTTCTACGAGATGCCCTCGATTCCTTGAGGAACGACCGTGAACGCTCTTGGAAGAGCGTGCGAAGACCGGCCGGAGCTGGCTCGTGGGCTTATCGACGCGACGCTCCAGTATTCGTCCGGCGTAGGCGGTTTCCTCGCCATCGATGCCGAGCGCGCCGATGATCTTATTGACGACCCATGTTCTCGACAAGCCCGATACCGATGAGTTTCGGGGCCACCGCACCGACGTCTTTTCACGCTCCCTTTCCAGCCGTCAGCTCGCTCTGCCGATCAATGACGCATTCTTACGGCAAGTTGACGGTGACCGCGCAGCCGGCTTGAGCCCGACATCCGTCGCGCTGCTGCGTTGTCTGGTAACTCCCTTGTCCTCCTCGGGAACATCAAACGTCGCTCGCGCGTTCCTGCGGTCCCGACCCACTGCCCTGCGAGCTTTTATGACCAAAACAAACCGCAAGCCCGCCAACGATACGACACCACTCGTTCACGGCGGGGCAACATTGCCTTCTGTGGTTATTGATGACTACAACAACGAGGCGCGGGACCGGAAAGGTTTCATCGGTGACGGCGCAAACAAGAAGTCTTTTCGCGACAAGGTAGACCAGCAGAGAAAGCTCTTGCGAGAGCTCGCGCGCGACCCCTTTGGAAAGGTCGCGACTAAGGAGTTGAAGAAAAAGGATATCGACGCGCTGCTTTGCGGTGAGGATGCAGAGGCCGCAGCCATGATATTCGGTGCGGTAGAGGAGTTTTCTCGGGACTTTGCCGGCGTAATAAGAAAGTTCTTGAACGAAAAGTCATGGAAGAAAACCGAGCGAATTGCTGTTGGCGGCGGTTTCCGTCAGCGAAGGGTTGGCGAACTTGTCATCGCGCGCACGATGATGCTCCTGCGCGGTGATGGTGTCGAGATCGAACTCGTTCCGATTGCGCATCATCCAGACGATGCCGGCCTGATCGGTTCGGTGCACCTGATGCCCGAATGGATGCTGAAGGGCCATGATGCAATACTCGCCGTTGACATTGGCGGAACCAACGTCAGGGCAGGAGTGGTTCGGTTCGGCAAGGATAAGAGAAGCACAAGCAAAGATGCCGCCGTGGCGGCGTCGCTCATCTGGAAGCACGCGGAGGAAAACCCGAGCCGGACTGCCACCGTCGCGAAGCTATCTGAAATGCTTGAAGAACTAGTGACCAAAGCGACTGAGGCGGAGCTCAACCTTGCACCACTGATCGGGATCGGCTGCCCGGGAGTGATCGAAGCCGATGGTGCCATCGTCCGGGGAGGTCAGAACCTGCCAGGCGGAAACTGGGAGAGCGATCATTTCAACCTGCCTGCGGCTCTCGTCAAAAGCATCCCTAAGATAAACGAGGGGGAAACGTTCGTTATGATGCACAATGACGGCGTCGTTCAGGGGCTTTCGCAGATACCGCTGATGACCGATGTGTCAAGCTGGGCAATCCTGACGATCGGAACCGGGCTTGGGAACGCGCATTTCACCAATCGTTCTCAGCCGTAGATCGTACAAACAGCGCAGGCCCGTCTCACACGCTCGTTGCGTGGTGGTGCCGGCGAGACGTCGCACGTGTTCAAGATCGACCGATGGCGGTGGTTGTCTGCGGACAGCATATGGTATCGATCCGTCTGTCCGACAAACGATGGTCTTCGCCCACTGCCCGTCGGCACGTTCGCCGTTTGATCTTATCGGGACGGCCGGTTGCAAGCCGTCTTCGTATTGTAGGTTTGCAGTCGCCGCCGGTACTTTGGCGTGGGGTGGCGCGGGGGCTGGGGCGGGCGCGGCGTCAACTGCCTGTGGAACCGGCGGTGATCCCGCTGAGGCCGGTCAGCGTTGAGCCAATCCACACCGCCAGGATTTGCCGAAGGTGGAGGCGCGATGGCAGGATGGTCATTGGCGCCATGATAGCCGCTGCGAACAGCATGCTCTGTTCCTTATGCTCCGGCCATGCTCACGCAGACGCGGTATATGGCCAAGCCACCTCTTGAAGCGGCAACACCGTTTCACAATATCATCCTGAGGAGACAATCAGTGGCATTGGAAGGAGGAAGAACATGCCGCTCAACGATGTTCAATGGACCCGGCCGGTGACGATCCGATTGCAATGCGGTTTGGAAAAGACTTTCGCCGGCATTTACGACGCCCTCGACTTTCTCGAAAACGAATGGCCGTTGCGGCACGGAGAGCGCCATCACCGGGCCGTGAAGACCTGCCGCGCCGCACTGAACGGGGTGGTGCCCGCTTTCGTCGCACGGGAGGCATTCATGGCCGCTTGTCTCGAGGCTGGGATGCCGGCTGTTATGGCGCATTGGAAACCGAAGCCGAACCGCGCCGCGCGGAGAGTTGCAACCTGATGGTCTCAGACGGTTGGCCGGCCTCCTCTGGAGACGGCCATCCCTGGCGTCACAAAGAAGCCGGCGGCGTCGTTGGTCGTGAACTGTTCGATGTGAAGACTGCTCAACCGCGTTGGAGTTCGTCCCCGCAGACGAAAGGGGCACTGCTGACATCGCGGTCGTCTTGTAATCCGCCGCGCCACGCCTTATGTACGGTATCTCGCTGACAACATTGCATTTTGCCACGCCGGACGTCCCACTGGACGCCGGTCGGGAGCGTTTTGATCGCTCGACTGATCTCGGCTGCGTTGGCTTTCAAAGGAATCGAATGAACAAGATACCCACTACCGCCGCCCCGGCGGCTTCAACGCCCCACGGAGCTACCCCTCGCGCTGATAAGCCAGCCAACAATCAGAAGCCAAACCCCTGCCTGCTCACCCGCGCCGAACTGAAGGCGATCATCGCCAAGCAACTCGGCTGAGCGCTGAGGTTACCCGCAGATCGAAAGGCGCAATGACGGAAGAACTGCGTCGCGTTAGGGTATCGACCGAACGACTTGAAGATTGTCGTAGTATCATGGAGCTGCGCCCTAAGGACCGGATCGGCCGCTCGAGAGCCTCCAGTCTTTCTGCCGAGAAACAGCCGATCACATTCCAGCAAACGGGTGGTGGAGAAATTCACCGCAATCTTCATAACCCCAAGCGTCCATTAGAGGAGAAGCGACGATGGCCGACTTTGCACAGCTAGACCTGTTCGCGGTCGTCGCACCCGCATTACCGGATGGGTTTCGCTATAAGCCCGATGTCGTTCCGGCGGACGTGCAGTCAGATCTACTTCGCGAAATCGGACTATTGCCGCTGAAGCCCTTCGCATTTCACGGTTTCGAGGGCAAGCGAAGAGCCACCTCCTATGGCTGGAAATACGACTTCGACACCGACGAAGTAAGCCGCGTCACCGAAATCCCACCTTTTCTCCTTCCGGTGCGCAAGCTTGCGGCAACATTTGCCGGCATCGATCCCGAGAGGCTGCAGCAGGCCCTTGTTACCGAATATGCCCAAGGAGCTCCGATCGGGTGGCATAAGGACAAGAAGGTTTTTGGCAGGGTTGTCGGCGTCTCACTGCTATCGAGCTGCACGTTCAGGCTGAGGCGTCGCGTCGGCAACAAGTGGGAACGCGCTTCAGTGAGGGTCGAGCCTGGTTCTGCCTACCTCCTTTCCGGTCCTGCACGCAGCGAATGGGAGCACTCCATCCCGCCCGTGGAACAAATGCGCTATTCCATCACCTTCCGCGAAATCGGCTGAGCCGCCATTTCAAGCCATGCATCGGCTGGACTGCGATCCAGCATTTGCAAGCACTGAGGAGCGTGCTTCCTGGCTTCTTCGTTTCCGCTGTTGAGGCGATAATCATGGCGAGGTGCGGCGCCGGCCAGAGGGCAAAATGAGGGGTCTCTTCGCTCTCGGTGTCGTAGACCAGCTACCGGCGGTTTTGCCAAGCCGGACAAATTTGATCAAGAGACCAGCAGGGCTGCTTCGATCATCGCAGCCAAGTTCATTCGGAGTGTCGCGAGAAGACATCTCATCCGTACTGCATCTTTTTGCAGCAACCGACGTTCATGATCGGCGGGCGCGACGTCATCGATCATGGAGTCTTCATTGGAGATGGTCTTTCAGAATTTTGAGGAGCTGGCCCTGCCTGAACGTCAGGCCATGCTCGAGCGGCTCGCGGTCACTCTTGAGCGCAACGCCAGATGGGCCGCAGACGAGGGAGATGATGCCCTTGAGATGGTGATGGCATCCGTGGGAAAGGCGTTGCTTTCGGTCGCCAACGACTTGGCGGCGAACGAACTTGGGCTTGCCCAGGACGTCGTCTTGCGCGCGATTAGCCTCATTGCAACCTTTCATTCAATTCACCCGGAATATCCCGTAGGGCCGGCGCTCCACTGATGAAGCGTTAACGGCGCATTGAAGGCGCGGCCTTCCGCTTGTCGATAGAGACCGGTTGCAGTGCCCTACCTGAGGGAGGTCGAGACTTCCAATTGATCCCTGCATTGGTTGGTATGGGAGAACGACGACGGGCGTGCCGGTCGACGAGAAAAACCGCCTCGTCTAAATGACGGACGATTAGCCGATCAGGCCCGATTGACGATGATGAAGACCTTAGAGGGCTCGGTTTCCCTACGGTCGGCAAAGCTTCCCGGACGATGTCTGAGCAGGGGTACGGCCAGTAGGAGATGCTGGCTTGGGAAGCGTTTGTCCAACCCTTTGGGGTGCTCGCCCCTCCGCGTCCTGGAACGGAATTGCTCCAGTCGTCGTTCCCGACGCTTCCGCGCGTGGGCCGCCATGGCAATTTCTGCCTGGAGCTCTAGATTCAGGACCACTTCGCGGGAGGGCACATGGTGGGAAAACAGAACAATCCGGTCGAACTTGACGAGACGGCTGCGCACATTCGTCCGGATGGTGATCCGACGGCGATGGCGAGCACTGATGCACGCGCGCTCCTGGACGTCCTTCTGGTCATGAAAAGAGGCGACTTCTCTGTCAGGATGCGCTCTGACTTGACCGGAGTGACCGGCAAAATTGCCGATACGCTCAACGATATTATCGCCGCAAATCAAAAAATGGCGGCACAACTCGAGAATGTCGGCCAGGTCGTCGGGCGGGACGGCCGCACCAGCACGCGCGTCCGATTTGGCTTGTCCGACGGGGCATGGGCCGACATGGAAAGCTCGATCAACACCCTGATCGACGATCTCCTGTGGCCGACGACGGCCGTTACCCGCACGATTACCGCGGTTGCGAAAGGCGACCTCCTCCAGACCGTGCCTCTTGATGTGGACGGTCGGCCCCTACAAGGGGAGTTTCTTCGCTCCGCTGATATCGTCAATACGATGATCAAGCAGCTCGGCGTATTCACCTCGGAGGTAACCCGCGTTGCGCGCGAGGTCGGCACGGACGGCAAGCTCGGCGGGCAGGCGCAGGTGCCAGAAGTCACGGGTGTCTGGAAGGACCTTACCGAAAGCGTCAATTCGATGGCTTCGAATCTGACGGCGCAGGTGCGAAACATTGCCGACGTCACGATAGCGGTTGCCAACGGCGACCTTTCAAAGAAGATCACCGTCGATGTGCGGGGTGAGATCCTGCAGCTGAAAGAAGCAATCAATACGATGGTGGACCAGCTTCGCGCCTTCGCCTCAGAAGTCACGCGCGTGGCGCGCGAAGTCGGCACCGAGGGCAAACTCGGCGGACAGGCACTGGTACCCGGCGTCGCTGGCACGTGGAAGGATCTGACGGACTCTGTCAACGCCATGTGCGGCAACCTGACGGCACAGGTGCGCAATATCGCTCAGGTCACGACGGCCGTTGCGCGGGGCGACCTGTCGCGCAAGATCACCGTGGATGTCTCCGGCGAAATCCTGGAGCTCAAGGAGACCATCAACACCATGGTCGACCAGTTGAACGGGTTTGCCGGCGAGGTGACGCGCGTTGCCCGCGAGGTGGGCACCGAAGGCCGCCTTGGCGGGCAAGCGCAGGTGCCAGGTGTCGCAGGAACATGGAAGGATTTGACCGACAACGTCAACTCGATGGCCTCCAACCTGACCGCTCAGGTGCGCAACATCGCGGACGTCTCGACAGCGATCGCCAACGGCGACCTGTCTAAGAAGATCACCGTCACGGTTTCTGGAGAAATCCTGGAGCTGAAGGAGACCATCAATACTATGGTCGACCAGTTGAACGGATTTGCAGGAGAAGTGACGCGCGTCGCCCGCGAGGTGGGCACCGAAGGCCGCCTGGGCGGGCAGGCGCAGGTGCCAGGTGTCGCGGGGACTTGGAAGGACCTGACCGACAATGTCAATTCGATGGCGGGCAACCTTACCGCTCAGGTACGCAACATCGCAGAGGTCTCGACCGCGATCGCCAGCGGCGATCTGTCGAAGAAAATCACCGTCGACGTGAAGGGCGAGATCCTGGAGCTGAAGGAAACGATCAATACGATGGTCGACCAGCTCAACGCCTTTGCTTCAGAGGTTACACGCGTCGCCCGTGAGGTCGGCACCGAAGGGCAGTTGGGCGGTCAGGCAAACGTGCGCGGCGTTGCCGGGACCTGGAAGGACTTGACCGATTCCGTCAATTCCATGGCCTCCAACCTCACGGGGCAGGTTCGCAACATCGCGGAAGTTGCGACCGCCGTCGCCCAGGGCGACCTGTCGAAAAAGATCACGGTGACGGTTTCTGGCGAAATCCTTGAGCTGAAGGAAACGATCAACACGATGGTCGACCAGCTCAACGGCTTTGCGGGCGAGGTAACGCGTGTCGCGCGCGAAGTCGGCACGGAAGGGCGCCTGGGCGGGCAAGCAAACGTTCGTGGCGTGGCCGGCACCTGGAAGGATCTGACCGACAATGTCAATTCGATGGCTGGTAATCTGACGGCGCAGGTGCGCAATATCGCCGAGGTTTCGACGGCGATCGCCAATGGCGACCTGTCCAAGAAAATCACGGTTTCGGTTTCGGGAGAAATCCTCGAGCTGAAGGAAACCCTGAACACGATGGTCGATCAGCTCAACCGGTTTGCCTCCGAAGTGACGCGCGTTGCCCGTGAGGTCGGTACCGAAGGCAAGCTAGGCGGGCAGGCGCAGGTGCCGGGCGTCGCCGGCACCTGGAAGGACCTGACGGAGAACGTCAACTCGATGGCGTCGAACCTTACCGGCCAGGTGCGCAACATCGCCGAAGTGACGACGGCGGTTGCGCGTGGCGACCTTTCGCGAAAAATTACCGTCGACGTGAAGGGTGAGATCCTGGAGCTTAAGAACACCATCAACACGATGGTGGACCAGCTCAATGCCTTCGCCGGCGAAGTCACGCGCGTGGCTCGCGAAGTGGGAACGGAAGGCAAGCTCGGCGGACAGGCGCAGGTCTCCGGCGTGGCCGGTACCTGGAAGGACCTGACCGACAGTGTCAACTCCATGGCTGGCAACCTGACGGCCCAGGTGCGCAACATCGCCGAAGTGGCGACAGCGATCGCCAATGGCGACCTCAGCCGCAAGATCACCGTCGACGTGCGCGGCGAAATCCTGCTCCTGAAGGACACGCTGAACACGATGGTGGACCAGCTGCGCTCGTTTGCGGGCGAAGTGACGCGTGTCGCGCGTGAAGTGGGCACCGACGGGCGTCTCGGAGGCCAGGCTGTTGTTCCAGGCGTTGCCGGCACCTGGAAGGACTTGACCGACAACGTCAACCTTCTTGCGGCCAACCTGACGACCCAGGTTCGCAATATCGCCGAAGTGACGACGGCGGTGGCGCGCGGGGATCTGTCGCGAAAGATCACCGTCGATGTGAAAGGTGAAATCCTCGAACTCAAGAACACCATCAACACGATGGTCGATCAGCTCAACGCCTTTGCCGGTGAAGTGACGCGTGTTGCGCGCGAAGTGGGAACCGATGGCAAGCTCGGTGGACAGGCGCAGGTGCCGGGCGTTGCGGGCACGTGGAAGGATCTGACGGACACTGTCAACGTCATGGCCGCCAATCTGACCGAGCAGGTGCGAGGCATCGTCAAGGTGGTAACGGCTGTCGCGAATGGCGACCTGAAGCAGAACCTCACAGTCGCCTCCAAGGGCGAGGTGGCCGCCCTCGCCGAGACGATCAACAACATGACCAACACGCTCGCCACGTTTGCCGATCAGGTCACCAGCGTGGCCCGCGAAGTGGGCGTCGAGGGCCGGTTGGGTGGCCAGGCAAATGTTCCAGGAACAGCCGGTACATGGAAGGATCTGACAGGCAACGTCAACCTGCTTGCCGCCAACCTCACCACCCAGGTGCGCGCAATCGCCGAGGTCGCAACCGCGGTTACCAAAGGCGACCTGACCCGCTCGATCCAGGTCGAGGCACGCGGCGAGGTGGCGGAGCTGAAGGACAATATCAACACGATGATCGATAACTTGCGCCTGACGACCGAGCGCAATACCGAGCAGGACTGGCTGAAGACAAATCTGGCGCGCTTCACCAACATGCTGCAGGGTCAGCGCGATCTGACGCTTGTCGGCAAAATGCTCTTGTCGGAACTGGCGCCTCTGGTCGGTGCTCACCAGGGCGTGATCTACCAGGTCGATGACGGCCCCCAGCCGATACTGTCGCTCCTGTCGGTCTACGCACAGGGCACGGAGACGTCTCACCCGACCAGGCTCGAATTCGGGCAGGGCCTTGTCGGCCAGTGCGCCAGCGACGCCCGGCGTATCCTGATCACCGATCTTCCGAGCAATGTCGTTCCGATCAGTTCCGGCGTCTTCTCGGCACTTCCGAGAAGCGCAATCGTCCTTCCCGTGCATTTCGAGGGGCAGGTCAAGGCGGTCATTGAGCTCGCATCGGCCGGTAATTTCACCGAATTGCAGCTCTCTTTCCTCGACCAGCTCACCACGTCGATCGGCATCGTCCTCAACTCGATTGCAGCGACGATGCAGACGGAAGGCTTGCTCAAGCAGTCGCAGCAGCTCGCCGCCGAGCTTCAGACCCAGCAGGGCGAGCTTCAGCAGACCAACGAGCAGCTCGAACAGAAGGCCCAGCAGCTTGCGGAGCGAAATGTCGAGGTCGAGGCCAAGAACCAGGAAATCGAACAGGCCCGTCGCGCACTTGAGGAAAAGGCGACCGAACTCGCGCTGACGTCGAAATACAAGTCGGAATTTCTGGCAAACATGTCGCACGAATTGCGTACGCCGCTCAATTCCATCCTCATCCTGGGACAGCAGCTCGGGGAAAACCCGGAAGGTAATCTTTCCGGAAAGCAGGTGGAGTTTGCAAAGACGATCCACGGCGCAGGCACGGACCTCCTCAACCTCATCAGTGACATCCTTGACCTTTCCAAGATCGAGTCCGGAACCGTATCGGTCGACGCCGAGGAAATTTTTATCAACAACCTTCTGGACGTTATCGCCCGGCCTTTCCGCCACGAGGCGGACAATCGTGGTCTCGCCTTTGCGGTCGAAGTCGGCACGGATGCGCCCAGAAGCATCCTCACGGACGCCAAGCGGCTCCAGCAGATCCTGAAGAACCTGCTTTCGAATGCCTTCAAGTTTACTGGGCAGGGCGGCGTTACGCTGCGCGTTTCGGCGGTGGCGAGCGGCTGGTCTTCCGACCATCCTTCGCTCAAACACGCCCCGTCCGTCCTCGCCTTCGAGGTTGTTGATACCGGCATCGGCATCCCGCCGGAAAAACAGCGCATAATTTTCGAGGCTTTCCAACAGGCTGACGCCTCGACCAGCCGCAAATATGGCGGCACAGGGCTTGGCCTTGCCATCAGCCGTGAGCTTGCAAATCTGCTCGGCGGCGAGATCCAGCTTCGCAGCAGCCCCGGAGTGGGTAGCACTTTCGCACTTTACCTGCCATTGACTTACGTTGGTGCGGGCGCCGTGGCGCCGAAGGTTGTTACCGAACCCAGCAATGTTGTTCAGCTTTCGGAGGCCATCGCCGGACGGCGGCCAGACAAGCCCGGCGAGCAGGTGGAAGACGACCGCGAGAATATTACGGCCGCCGATACGGTGCTTCTCGTCGTGGAGGATGACGCCCATTATGCGCGGGTTCTGCTCGACCTCGCCCGTGACAGCGGCTTTAAGGTTCTCGTGGCGATGCGCGGCAGCGAGGCTCTGGCGCTTGCGCAGGAATACAAGCCGTCGGCGATCTCCCTCGACATCTACCTCCCAGACATGCTGGGATGGACGGTCTTGAGCCAGCTCAAGCAGAATGCGTTGACGCGGCACATTCCGGTGCAGATCATCAGCCTCGACGAAGACCGCCAACACGGACTGACGCGCGGGGCCTTTGCTTTCATGAGCAAGCCGACGACGCCTGATGGCCTCGGCAAGGCGCTTTCACGCCTGAAGGCCTACGCCGAGCCGAGACGCAAGCGTCTTCTCCTGGTAGAGGACAACGAGGCGGAGCGGATGAGCGTTTCCGCGCTCCTTGGCCATGACGATATCGATATAGCGAGCGTTGGCTCGGGATCGGAAGCGCTTGCGGCACTCAGAAGTAATCCTGCCGATTGCGTCGTGCTAGATCTTTCGCTCCCCGATATGTCCGGTTTCGACGTGCTGGAACGGATGCGTGACGACGCTGAGATCGGTGAAGTGCCTGTCGTTGTGTTCACGGGCCGCGAACTTTCGCCCGAAGAAGACGCCAAGCTTCACAGCATGGCCCGTAGCGTCGTGGTCAAGGGCGTCGAGTCACCTGAACGCTTGCTCGATGAAACGGCGCTTTTCCTGCATCGTGTCGTTGCCGACTTGCCCGCCGCCAAGCAGGCGATGTTGGAGGAGCTGCACAGTTCGGATGAAGACCTTGTTGGCGAGACGGTTTTGCTCGTCGACGATGATGCACGTAACATCTTCGCGCTCAGCAGCGTTCTGGAGCGCCGCGGCATGAAGGTCCTGACGGCCACCACCGGCACTGAGGCGATCGAGGTGATCAACAACGAGCCTAAAGTGGCGATCGTCTTGATGGATATCATGATGCCGGGCATGGACGGTTACGAGACGATGCAGGTCATCCGCTCCGATCCGAATTTCCGTCGCCTGCCGATTGTGGCACTGACGGCGAAGGCGATGAAGGGCGATCGAGAGAAATGTCTCGAAGCTGGGGCTTCGGATTATCTGGCAAAGCCGGTCAACACCGAGCAGCTCCTGTCGGCGCTGCGCATGTGGCTGCATCGCTGAGGAGCCGGCCGTGAATCCCGTCAATATCCTTCTTGTTGATGACCAGCCCGCGAAACTTCTCAGCTACGAGGTGATCCTCCAGGAACTTGGAGAAAACCTCATCAAGGCCCAGTCAGGGCGCGAGGCCCTAGAACATCTTCTGCGTAACGAAATAGCCGTCATTCTGGTCGATGTCTGCATGCCTGAACAGGACGGCTTCGAACTCGTCAACATGATCAGGGAACATCCACGCTATCAGAACACGGCAATCATTTTCGTCTCGGCGATCATGATGGCTGAGCCGGACCGCCTGCGCGGATATGAGGCCGGAGCGGTCGATTATGTATCGGTGCCGATTGTTCCTGACGTTCTTCGGGCCAAGGTGAGGGTCTTCACCGAGCTCTATCGAAAGACGAGGGAGCTTGAGCTGCTGAATGCGGAACTCGAAAACCGGGTTCGGGAGCGCACGGCCGAGCTGGAATCCTCCTCGCGGGCGCTGCGCCTGCTCAATGAAGAACTCGAACAGCGCATTGATCAGAGGACGCGCGAGCGGGAGGAGGCCCTCGCCCAGCTGTTCGAAGCGCAAAAGCTCGACACGATCGGTCAGCTGACCGGGGGCGTCGCGCACGATTTTAATAATTTGCTCATGGCAATCATGGGCAGCCTGAACCTTCTGAAGAAGCGCCTACCACCCGACGATAAGAGTGATCGTCTCATGGCGAATGCCTTGCAAGCGGCGGAAAGAGGAGCGGCGCTGACGCAACGTCTTCTGGCTTTCGCGCGACGGCAGGAGCTCAAGCCGCAGGCCGTCGATTTCCGGGAACTGTTCGAGAATGTTGAGGATCTTCTTAAAAAGGCGATCGGCCCAGGCCTCGACATAAGGAGCGAGATCCAACCGGACCTGCCGCGTGTGCTCGTTGACGGCAATCAACTCGAACTCGCTCTGCTCAATTTGTCGGTCAATGCGCGCGATGCGATGGGTGAGGGCGGCACGATCCTGGTGTCTGCGCAAGAAAATCATTCGGTTCGTCCAGTCGCGCTCAAACCCGGCCGCTACGTGAAACTCGAGGTCACCGACCACGGCGAAGGCATGGACGAGGCCGTTGCCGCTCGTGCCACGGAGCCGTTCTTTACCACGAAGGGTCCTGGAAAAGGCACCGGGCTCGGTCTTTCCATGGTTCATGGTCTTGCGGCCCAGTCCGGCGGGATGCTCGAACTGTCGAGCATCAAAGGGACAGGGACTACCGTATCGCTCTGGTTACCGGTGGCACAAGTCTATGATACAGCAGGCGTGAAGAAGGCCGAGGCGATTGAAACCGCCGTAGCGGTGAGCCACGCCTTGAGGATCCTTGTCGTGGACGATGATCCCCTCGTGCGGCTGGGCACCATGGCGATGCTGGAAGATCTGGGACATATTCCGCTAGAGGCATCGTCTGCTCAAGTCGCACTGGAAATTCTCTCGGCCGGTCAAATCTGCGATATTGTGGTCACCGATCATGCAATGCCTGGAATGACGGGAGCCGAACTTGCCCGGTCCATATCGACCCAATACAAAAGCATGCCCGTGATCCTGGCTTCGGGCTATGCCGAGCTTCCGGACGATCCCGCCGTCCTGAACCTGTTGAGAATGACAAAACCCTTCACGCAGGAACAGCTTCAGACGGCTATACAGCATGTGGCAGCCAACCGGGTGACGGCCGCTTGAATGTCGCGATCAACGTGTCGCCTTTTGTCCGCCGTGATTCGCATACGGTGCGACGGGGGTAGGGCTTAAGAAATCATCGGCTGGCGCCGAAACCGGGGGTGGCCTTGCTTGCAGCGCTAGTTCCAGAGATTCGGTTGTATTGTCGGATCTTCTAGCAGGGCAAGTTTCAGCGGCGCCTCGAGCTATCGACTGGCTGACGATGGAGCCGGATATTGATACATCAACGGCACGCAAAGCTCGCTTCTGCGCAAAAGGCACCGCGACATCACCCGCTATATCGCTCGCTCGCATGATGGCTGATCTCGAGGGCATTGGTTGCTAGCCAGCAAAGCCCCGGCGGACGGCACCGGAGCTATGAAATCGCTAGGTTGGTAGGCCCGCGCGCCTAAGTCCTTCGCGCAGTCGCGAAACATCGCGCTCTTCGCTGAGATAGGAGACGTCCACCAGCCAGTTGACGTAGTCGGCCGCGCTCGGGGCCTCGTTCCCTCGCCACCGCGCGCCGACGGCATTGAGGAAGGTTGCGGCGCATCTTTCGGCATCCGCGATCCGATCGAGATGTCCATAGGATGCAGCGCGCCAGGCCATGTCCCGCGGCTCTCGGTCCGGCGTCGCGAATGTTCTCTGTTCGAGCAGAAGCGATGCTTCACCGTACCTGCCTGAAAGGAAGAGCAGGCGAGTTTTGTAATAATACCAGCTGGGGTAGAGCGGGTTCAGCCGACAGGCCATCTCGGCGCCAGCAAGACCTTCTTCTGGCCGACCGAGCGAACCTTGCATGGATGCCGAAAGGATCAGGATTGTCGCATCGTTTGGGTTCATGGATTTTGCCAGATCGAGATGGTGCTCAGCCCTTCTGAAGTCTCTCCAGGTTAAACATATATAGCCCAATGTGCTCTGCACCCGCGGATCGCTCGGATCGAGCGCGAAAGCTGTCTCGGCTGCGCGCAGAGACTTGATCCGGTTTTCGTCACGATCCCGCGGAATGCCGATGTCGCCATCCGAGGCGCGGTTGAGGTAGATATAGGCAAGACCGGTATAGGCCCTGGCGAAGCCGGTATCGGCCTCGGCGGCGCGGATAAACAATGCCTCCGCGCGCTCCTGAGCGCCGGGTGTGAAATCATCAGATAACCGGTTGCCCTGAAGGAAAAGGTCATAGGCCCGCATGTCCTCTGGGCGACGTCTTCGCGACGTCAGCTCATTATTGTCGATGACGCGTTGCGCTACCATCGCAACGATGGCCTGGGCTATTTCTTCCTGAGTGGCGAAAATATCGTCGATGGACCGATCGTAGCGATTGGCCCAGAGATGCATCCCGCCGACCGTTTCGACGAGCTGTACCGTAATCCGCACCCGGCTTGCGGCGCGCCTGACGCTACCCTCGACAATGTAACCGGCACCAAGAGTGCGCCCGATCTCGCGCAAATCCGTGGTGCGCCCGCGAAGCGCAAACGATGAGGTTCTGGCGATCACCATCAGTTCAGTGAAACGAGCCAGTTCGGTAATGATGTCTGCGGTTATGCCGTCGCTGAAATAGACTTGTTCCGGATCGTCCGACATGTTCTCGAAGGGCAGTACGGCGATTGCTGGCCCGATCGGGGTCGAAGCCGCTAAGGAGACAAAAATCGATCCGCTGAGCGGCACATGATAGGCTTGATTGGCCGCGAGATGTTCTTGAGGTGCTGCTCTCCCGCATAGTTTATCTTCGTGTCGATCTTTCCGGCGAGATGGTCATAGGCTGTGCCTGACATCAGTATGTCACCGGGCGGGCAGATTTGCTCCAGCCGTGCCGCCACATTCACGCCATCCCCGAGCAGATCGTCACCATCGACGACGACGTCACCAACATTAATGCCGATCCGAAAGACGATCTTGCTGGTGGTATCGGACCGATCATGCTGTCGCGCGATCGCATTCTGCATCTGGACAGCGCAGGAAACTGCCTCAACGACCGAGGCAAATTCAGCAATCAAGCCGTCGCCCATCAACTTGACGATGCGTCCTGCGTGTGCAGCGATCTGTGGCTGGAGCAATGCGGTCTGCAAAGTGGGCAAGGCCGAAAGCGTCCTGCCTTCGTCCTTCTCAACAAGCCGTGAATAGCCGACCACATCGGCGACCAGGATGGCTGCCAGCCTTCGTTGCAAAGCGTGCTCCTCCTTCCTCAAAACATGCCGAGAACCGCTTCAGAGTCTCCAGCGCATTATCCGATTAAATCCGAAGACGAGGAAAGAAAAAAAGAGCCGGGATCCTCGATTCTACGCTCGCCGGACCTGCAGCATCACATTTGCACGTGCGCAGGTGTTGGAAACCATTGGGCTTCATTGATCGTGCGACCTCATAAAAAGTCTCAAGATATTTGCAGACGGACAGTCTTCGGCAGCAATGTCAAACGCGCAAGTCAATAACCAATTTGAGGGTCGCGGGGACCAGTACAAGTCCATCTCATGTATATCCACAGAACGTACGGTGGCGGACGGGATTTGATCCATGCGTGGAGGTTGGACGGAATATCCATCCGGCACTTGCCTAAAAGCCAACACCGGTGCCGTGGCAAAAGCAGCGAGCGAATGAAGGTGCTGGAGCTCCAATGGCCTGCGGCCCTATGTTTCCGCTGCCGACACAGCCTTGCTTATTATGGTCGCTTCGGTTAGCCAGGCTGCCCAGCCGGCGAGTAACGACATGACCCTCACGAGATCGGCAAGGCCGCACTCGTCAACATGCGCACAGTCGATTAAGGATGAGCGTCCCTGTCGCTCAATTGTGGCGCAGCGCAGATGGGCTGGGTCTTTGAGCAGCGAGCGTCAATCAATGGCTTCGACAGGGTCGGGGGGCCACTCAATGCGACCTGCCGTTGGTTCGGGAAGGATCGTCCTCGTCCGGTTCTGCCGAAACCTCCCTAATCAAACCCAGTAGCGCCTTCTTTACGGCAGCACTTTTGACGGCACTGAGTTCGCCGCTTAGGGGAGGGGCTCGGCGAGATCTTCTTAGAGCGTCATTTCGGATCGTCGGCTCGGCTCCATGGAAGAAGTCATCCATTGGCACCGAGAGCGCCTGTGCCAATTCGAACAGGACACTTGCACTCACGCGGTTTGTGCCCTTTTCGTACTTCTGGACTTGTTGGAACGTGATATCGAGGACTTCGGCGATCGACGACTGGCTCAACCCTCTCGCTTTTCTTATGCGGGCAAGATTTTCACCAATTATGAGATCGATGGCGCTTTTACCTGTTCGTGCCAATGTTCCTCTCCGTGTGATTGAAGACTATGCCAAAACATGTGCGATGCGTTCGACGTGGTGCTCTGGAGCCGCGTCGTCCTGCTCGGAGGCTGCGATCTCAGTAGCCGTCAATCCTGTTGCGACTGCTAGGTCTTCAATCGTGTATCCCTTGGCGATCCGCTTTGCACGACGGGTTTCCGAAGGGCTGGTTGTCTCTGATAAATTTTGCTGGTCCATGTGTCTACTCCGGGTTCGAGCTCACTAGGAATGTCCGACCGCGGGCTGTGTTCCGCAGCTACCAGAAGGTTCGTCGTCTTCAGAGAGCCGCAGTCTTCTCAGCCGTTCAGTCTTCTCTTTGCGAAGACGACGCTCTTCTTCTGCGGCCTCGGTCGCGATCTTGTTCGTATGTTCAAAAGCTGACGCGCGTTGCTGCACGGTCAGGGTTTTTCTGAGCCTGCTCACCATGGCAATCATCCTTGAGGGTTACTCCTTATATGGGCGGATTGCCTTGCCGCTTCAACGTCTTGAGCGTCCCTGTCCGCTAGCGTACTGCTTTTCCCAATGATGCCGAACCCCTCCAAAAACGTCAGCATCACGGCAAAATATGGGCTGCTCAGCGACGTCCTGAAGCCCTCGCGGGATCGCTGGCGCGGAAAACCGCTGCATCCTTCTTGAGGACAGGACAACTACGAAATCTGCGAGGACGGCGACGCATGCGACTGGAACCTTGTGTTTGCTCGGGTGTCCGGCCTCAAACGCAAGAAATGCTGAATGTTCGTCGAAATTCTCCAAGCACTGGCGCGGCTGTCTACCTCCTGTCGATTTCATTCGCCCAATATCGCGTTCCTGCTGCGGTTTGGGGAGGGCCCGACTGGGGGGCCGCTTGGAGCACCTATCCGGGGAAGCGACGGCAGCACGGCAGGGCGAGCAAACGGGGACGCAGGGCGGGGATTCGCGCCGCAGCTTGCTGCGACGGCCAACCGTCGCGCAGCCGACCAAAACGAAAACTGCATCTCGGTGGGCAGGCGAACCCCGGGTCCGTGAGCACGTCTAATGCCACGGCCGGCAATCCGGCTGCCCGCAATTGGAGTGGTTCCCTAGAGCGCCGGCTGCTTTCCTATTTTGACAGCTCACTTGTTGCAGCCTTCGCTATGGTCCGGCCACAGGTTTCCCCGAACGCCTCGGTAAACGAACCCAAGCATAACAACCGACGGCACGCAGACAGTACTGCGCGGGTCGGGCGCGATCGCTTTCCACCTTAGCTTATCGTCGCCGTCGCCTAAAGAAGGAGCGCGAAAGCTGACGGGAGCGAGATTTTCGTCCGTTGGTCCCGCCCGCTTCTGCGGCATTCATCCCTGAGCCGTGCGTCCGAGCGGCAGCGTCGGTGTTCTCCATCCGCTCCCGATAGCTCAAGTCGCGCAGTCGCCCGTAAGATCCGTTTCGCTGCGCTGCGACTTTCTTGAAAACAAGCTGGAACCAAAGCAAAAGGTAGAGGTTCGTTAGAAAGACGCGGCCGCCTAGACCTCCCCAGAGGCAAGATCGCCCCTCTCGATCGCTGCGTTACCTCGTGAAGAATGCCTTCGGCTCGACCTCCTCCAGCCGGAGGCATTTTGACCTGGACAGGCAGCCTTCAGGCTACATGTTGGCGGCTTTGAGAGCGGTCTCCGGCACCAACCACCAAACCGGCAGACAGGCCAGTGCAATAGCAACCAACCAAACAGAAGCGAACTTTATGAGGTATTGTCGGCGTGCTTGGCCTCGCTCCACTCGTAGTATATGTGCATTCTCCCTCCCAGCCGCGGAAATTGAAGCACCGGGCATTGCGGGAGTCGAGTGCGGATGTGCAAAACCCTGATAGCAATGCCCGATGTACTCCGCACTCCTTTACGCAAGGAGAGGCAGCTCTGGTCTTTGCGGCGAAACTCCCGGCATGCCTGTTTCACAATCGAGAAAGGGATTTTCCCGCGGCAGCAACCTGTTTTCGTCCCAAGGAATTTGCCGTCGTCAACACGATTTCGCCCGCGCGGCCGAAGCAAAGCCAAGCTCAACGCGAACCGCTTAAGGGGGACGTTTCTGACGCTGGTGATCTTTTCTGTGGTCGGCCTGAACGTCTGAAAAAGGCAGAGTGCCATCGGCGATATCTGGTGGGCGGGAGAAAATGCGCCCCAGGATCTGCCCATGAACGCTATGACGACAAGAACTTCCGAGCACAAGCGGATCCGTTACCGGTCCGGCATTAGCCCGCCGGCCTGACGAGGCGACGGGCTAACGGATCTTATTTAGCTGCGTTGGCGACGCGATGTCCGGCGTTCTGGGTGGCGTTCACAGTGTTGGCTGTGTCCTGGCCCATCCCCCGAATGGTGTTGCCGCAGGATGACAGCGTTATGGCAAGGGTAAGTGTTGCGATCATTGCACAAGCGATTTTCATGGAAAGACCCCGGTTTCGTAGTAACCACCCTATAACCGTCTGGAGTGTTCAAGGTTCCCAAGACTGGGTCGATATCAGAACGCGCACCTCGATAGACATCCCAGCGCGAGCTCGAATGAACCAACGGCAGTTCTCAGCGTTTCCGTTCAAAAGGAGAACGCTATGCGCTTGACGATGGAAGGAGACTATCATCGCGCCGTCGGCGATATTGACGCGCTTGATGAACTCGAGCGGGCTAATGCTCTTGTCGATGAGTACCTCCGATTTGTCAAAGCGAACGATATTCGCAAGCAGGTGGTCGATGAGGTTGAGTTGCCCATCCCAAAGCTGGGGCTTGTGAAGGCTTTCTGCGTCGCTATTGCCGCCGAACACCGCCCCGATACACGCGCGCTCCTGATCAGGGCGGGCCTCGCTCTTGCCCAATATCAACCGGCAATCGGCCCCCGTATCTTGATAGAGGCACAGCATCATTGCCGCGCTGAGCGATCGAGGATGTCTGCTCGCCGCCTGGAAAACATCCTGTTCATGGTCGCGGAAGAACGAGTACGGCTCGGGGATCTCTTTCTGGCCGTGGTGAAACGTTCCCTCCATTGACGTCCAGACAGACCCATGAGAGGCGCGAATCACACTTGATGTCAGCATCGAAACAGACGCGCTTTGGGTACTTGGCCATGGCTTTAAGGTCGACGGGTTTTACGCCAGTGGTCTGTTCAAGTTGGATGCGTGAGGTTCTTTTTGTCGAGGAGGTACAAAAGCTGTGCTTGCGGATCGATGCCGCTGCGTCTTCCAAGAGTTCGTTGATAGCGAAACGCAAAGTCAAGGCAGTGATGTCGATGTCAAAGACCTGATTGCTGCCTTTGAAGATGGGACTATCGCTGCGAAGTCCAGACTGGATACAGGCTACTGTCCTTACAGCGCCTCGAAGGAACCCTCCAGTTTCCTGGCTTGGTTGGCGGGCTTCCGGTGCTGTTCGGGTGCCAGCGTGCGCTAACTATCGGAGAGGTGTTGGCTGCGGTTGCGTAAAGCGGTACAGGATCACAGTGGACACGGAGCGAGGGAGCATGGCCGGTACGACATGGCAGGTCTTGACGGTCGGCTATTCTACTCGGACCATCACCGAATTCGTGGAACTCCTGAGGGTTGCCGACAGGGATCTTGTGCAGCAAAGCTCGAATACGAAAGCTGCAAGCGGGTCGAATGCGGGCAGGTTTCTGACGACTGGCCTGCCTTTGCCGGAGCACGGTCACGTTCGTCAGGCAACAGCCTGGGAAGGGCGACATTTGGAAATCGGCCGGCGCACTGGCAATCAAATGCTGTATCCGTTGGCTAGGCGAGATGGCGGCCCCAAAGCGCGAGCATCATGACGGCAACGAGGCTGGCTGCGTGCGGCAGCAGCGCCAGTGTCCATCCCCATTCTGACAGGACCAGCAACACGTCCGCAAACGGTATCAGGGCAATCGCGAAAAGAGAAACGGTGGCGGCGGGCATCGAGATCGACGGGGCAGCCAATAGCCAGGAGCCGGTTGCGAGATCTCGAGCAGCTAACGCGCGCAGGAAGAGCGGGTCAGCAATACCGGTCATGGGCGCGCCAAACAGCAACGCGCCTATCGACGGTTCGATGAGAATGAGGATGCCGAGACCGAGCAATGCAAGGCCCAGTGCCCGCACCAGAGGTCTCCACCATCTCGATCATTGCATGATGTTCGCCATCATCTTGGGATCCTCCTGCCTGTCGGCGACCGGGCCGCTGGTCAAGCGGCCTGTCTCGTCGCCTTTGCCAGACGCTTGATCGCCTGCTCGAGAGATCGCTGCCCGTCGCAATAGTCCTGCCAGGCATTCGTCTTGGCAAGCAGCGTCGGCACGGTGCGGATGGTAAAACGTTTCGGATCGAGATCGGTTTTGACCTGGCTCCAGGTCAGCGGCATCGACACCGTAGCGCCTGGCCGCGCCCGTGGCGACAGAGGAGCGACGGCGGTCGCCATCCGGTCATTTCGCAAATAGTCGAGGAAGATGCGGCCGTTGCGCTGGTTCTTCGCCATCTTGATCAGGTAAAGTTCCGGATTGTCGCGAGCCATCTGCAGGCAGACGTCATGGGCAAATCCCTTCGCCTCGGCCCAGATCAGCTTCTTGCCTTTCGGCACGGCAAGCGGCGTGACGACGTGCAATCCCTTACCCCCAGTTGTCTTGCAGAAGCTGACGAGCCCGAGTTCTTCTAGTCGGTCGCGCATTTCGCGAGCTGCCTTGACAACGGTCGCGAAGGAGACATCCGGGCCGGGATCGAGGTCAAAGACAAGGCGGCCCGGTACTTCCGGCTGCCTAGGTTCGCAATTCCATGGATGCAGCTCGACCCCGCCGATCTGGGCAATGGCGGCCAGGCCTTCGATCCGATCGACCTGGAGATAGGGCTTCTTGTCGCCGAACACCTTGACCAGCTCCAGAAGATTCGAGGTGCCGAGCATCGCGTGGCGCTGGAAAAATTGCTCGCCGCCAATGCCATCCGGCGAACGGATTATCGAGCACGGCCGTCCCTTGATATGGTCGATCATCCAGGAACCGACCGCTGCGTAATAGCGGGCGAGATCGGCCTTCGACACCGGTTCGCCGTCGTTGGCATCCGGCCAGAGCGACTTGTCGGGGTTGGAGATCAAAACACCCATGACATCTTCCTTGCCACCTTTGCGGAGGGGCTTGGCCTCTTGTTTCGGTTTGGCAGATGTCCCCGGATCGGGAGTGCCTGCCTTATCGGGCGCGGCGGGCTTCTCGGCGACGACCTCCGTCGCAGGCTTGTCTTCACGAAGGCCCTTGAAGGCCGCCTGCCGGACAAGCCCGTCGGCGGTCCAGCCGGCAAACTCGATCTCGGCCACCAACTCCGGCTTCACCCAGACAATCTCGGCGTCCTTCTTCGGCGCACCCATGCCGGTAAATGGCGATCGGTTCGTTTCCAATGCGCGCAGCTTGGGCAGAAGCGTCTTGATCTTGCTTGCACCATATCCCGTCCCTACACGTCCCACATAGACGAAATGGTCGCCCCGATTGACACCAACAAGCAGCGAGCGGAATTTGCCGTTTGTCTTTGCATAGGCGCCAACGACCACCTCGTGCCCGGCGCGGCACTTTGACTTGACCCAGGTCTCGGTGCGTCCCGATTGATAAGCAGCTTCGGCCTGTTTCGAGACAATACCTTCAAGCGACAGCTTGCATGCCGATCTTAAGACCGCGTCCCCGCCAGTCTCAAAATGTTCGACGAAACGCAGCCGCGGATCTTCGCCGGCGTCGATGAGCACTCTCTGCAGGCGGCTCTTCCGCTCGCTCAAGGGACGCTCGCGCAGATCTTCCTCGCCCTCAAACATCATGTCGAAGGCAAAGAACACCAGTTCGTCTGTTTTTTCCTCAGATAGCGCTGCCTGAAGTGCTGCGAAATCGGGTGCACCATTTTCATCGAGAGCGCAGATTTCACCGTCGATTATCACATCAGGAAGACCCGAGGCGGATCCGGCAATCGCCGGGTACTTTGCTGTCCAGTCCAGGCCCTTGCGTGTCTTCAACGTAACGTCGCCGTCATTGACCCGCATCTGGATGCGGTAGCCGTCGAACTTGATTTCGTGGATCCACCCGGCAGCGCCAGGTGGGCGCTCGCGTGTTTCGCATAGCTGCGGCGAAATAAAGTCAGGCATGTTTGACGTTGGTGAAATGGATGACGTTGCTACCTCTGTCGCCTTTGTCTGCCGTCTGGCTTTAGGGCCGGTGGCGCGCTCCTCGGCCGCCAGACCCCGGTCGCTGTCCCAGACCGCATCCGCCTGCACGTCAGCGCTTTCCACCATGAACGGCTTCGGTTTTCTTCCCTTGCCGGCAGCAATCGCTGCCATTGTCCGGCCAGAGGCGACCGAGGTTTCATTGTCGTCGAGCACGGCGGCGCCATTCTCGTCGACAGAAAAATCGTCATGATGCTTGATCAGCAGCCAGTTGGTCCGTTTGCCGCCGTCACGGTCGTTGCGCATGCGCACCAGCACGAAGCTGCCACGAAGACGTTCGCCCTCCAGGGAAAACTTGAAATCACCTTTTGCCAGAGCTTGTTGCGGGCTCTTGTTGCCCTCCGGCTCCCAATAGCCGCGATCCCATAGCATCACCGTGCCGCCGCCATACTGGCCTTTGGGGATCGTTCCCTCGAAGTCCCCATAGTCGAGGGGATGGTCCTCTACCTCGACAGCCAGCCGCTTGTCTTGCGGATCGAGAGAGGGTCCCTTCGTTACTGCCCAGGATTTGAAGACCCCGTCCAGCTCGAGGCGAAGGTCGTAATGCAGACGCGTGGCATCGTGCTTCTGGATCACGAAGCGCCTCCGGTTCGATGCTCTCAGCTTGGCCTGGCCGCTCGGCTCCTGCGTCTTCTTGAAGTCTCGCTTTTGCTTGTAGGTCGAGAGCTTGTCGCTGGCCATTGTATTCCCCTTACGAATTCGTCGTCCGCCTCTAAAGCGGAGGACAGATCGGCATGGATCGGCAAGGACAGGCAGGATCTCAACTGGCGCTTCGTGGCGACGAAGACTTGAACAGCGTCGTGCATCCCTGTCCGTTCCGGCTGCCCGGCCGGCGACCTCGCTACCAGAAGCGTGCAAAGGTTGATTTTGTTCCGCTACAGACCGCAGCACATCGCGATCGAGGCTCGCTTTAATCCCCGATCCGTCCGTATTGTTAGTCCTCGAGGTGAGCTAGGCTTCTCACAACAACAGCCACTCGAAGAGCGGCCTGTCGTCGTCCTGTCGCACGAGAGGGTGCGTTCTTCGTCTATGATGATGATCAAGTGGCGGCCTCCACTCAAATGGGTACTTATCGAGTTCCTCGGTAGGCAACGCGCTGATCTCCAGAGGGAACGGGATGCGAGATGATCCTGCCTTTCGGTGAGCGTGGACATGACTTTCGCCCTCTTCTTGGCGGAAGAGGGCGCCGCATCTCATGGCGCTGGAGCGGCGTGAATGGCTGCCGCAGGTCGTTGATGAACCGACCAACCGCCGGTACTTTCGCGTCCTCCCGTTCCCTTGGCTGGCCTCAATCTGCATTCGCTTTTCTAAGCAGCCGGCCAACGGCCGAAAAAGTTCTGCAAATCTGGCTAGTTCGAGCTGGGGCTGGAAGCGCCACGCACCAGTGGGCTGATCCACCACCGCTGCCCAACCCAAAATGACCAAATGGTTGCGGGGGTCCAGAGATCCTGAATAGTTCGAATGAAAGATGCCCGCCACGGGGGAGACGTGCGCGGGCCAGGATGAGGCTACCAGGCCAATCTCCAGATGATAGTGGCAAATCGATGGCCCTCGCGGAGCCGAGGCAGGCACGAAGACAGGCCGGGCGCCGCTTTGGGCGATGATTATTTAATCGCCAACTGTCCAGCGTGCCATGTGGAACACGATCATCTTCAGGAAACTTGACCTGGGCTCGCTATTGACCCGGAGCGACTGGATTTGCACCGGCTGCCGGTGCCGCACCAGTCGCCTCCATGGGCTAATGCGCTGCGGATAAGACAAGCTTGACGCCGATGCCCTGCTTTGCAGAACACGATCGCGCCCTCATCAGCGGCGCACCAGGAACGGAATTAGTCCCACAGGAAATCGGGGCCAGTCATCTGGTATGTGAGTTTCAGCGTTCCGTCAGGCTGTACGACGTAGCGTTCGAATACACGATATCCAAATTCGCCCAGGAAGGAATTCTTTACCACGGTTCCAGGTTTATAGCGGGAGTGGACAACCTTGCCCCCGTAGGTGAGGCTGCCGGGAAGCGGTCGCATGCCAGCAGGCGAGCTTGTCGTCGGCTGCGCAGCACAGCCCGCGAGGCTGACTATGATCGCTGCGATCCCGCCAGATAAGCGTATGTCTTTCAGCATCGGTTGCTCCCTTTCTCATTTACACCGGCAATTGCCGTAAAACATATGACTCACTTGTGGCGATCGCGTCCTAGTTCGTATCTGCGTGCTGTCGTGCCGTCGTCGTCAGGCTGACGGCGCATAGCTTTTTGCCGTGGCGAAAGGCACGGCTTGTCGATCGTCGATCTTCTTCTTCGCTCTCGTCCGGCACGAACAAGAAGCACGAGGATGAGTTCCCGTTACGATGCTTCGACTGGTGCTCCGCATGCTTCACCTCAAGTGCGGCTAGTCGCGGTATGCTCCGCCGCTGGCAGCGAATCGCGTCCACACAGCGGGTGAGGGCAGATCAACAAGTGGACCGCCCGTTCTTCGAAACGAATATCCCCAGCGGCCAGTGCAAACTTCGCTGAGGCGGGGACTAGACGCCTCTGAACTGATTATCTCCCAGGACCAATGTCTCCAATTGGAAGACAGCGTTCCTTCGTGGCGTCCGGTGCTCCGCTTCACCACCGCGTCCGATGAGCTCGCGTTTCGTGCCTGAGCATCGGTGTCCATCCCGGATCTGACAAGCTGTTCGACCTTGTCGCTCTTTGAATCCGGCTGGCCAGCACTGTACGGAGCCGTACAGCATCCTTTCGACGCAGGACGAGTTTCCTTCTCATTGTCGGCCGCGAGCGACCATGCAAATGCTCCGCCCGAAAAGCCGAAGCTGGATCGGTTGTCTAAAGCAGGGATGTGCGGATCGCGTCATCCAGGCGTCTTGGCTGGCAACGGACAAGCGCGCAAGACGAAGCAAAGATGCAAGCGGAGGATTATGAGCGGACCCTCGGGAACACCAGCCGCTCGTCCTATTGACCCTCTTGCCGGCATGGATTTCAGGAGAGTGACATGACGGACAATGACCCTTACGGATCAACAAAGAGGTCAACCGAATATGAAGCTCAAGGAAAGCGTGGGGGGCGAGCCGGGACAGCCCGCTCGCTCTGGGCAGTCGCAATCGCGGCCATTTTTGTGGGAGCCGTGTTTGCTTGGGTTGCGTTGCTGCAAGGTCAGCTAACCGACCCTGCTCCTGCAGGACCTTCTCAATCGAGGATCCCGTTGGAGGGAGGAGGCGCTCAGAACTGAGGCTGGGAACCACATTGGACGAACCACGATCCCTCAAACCTGGTTCGTTTCTGTGCGCAGTCGGCGTGCGGTATCGGCCCCCGCCCGTCCCGTGTCGTCGGCCGCAGCAGGTTCGCTCTCTGGATCTGCGAGAGTTCCTGCTGGCCCGCCGCGCAGCTTTCGCGTGGCTCTCCCGCAGCCTGCGTACCTCGGCGCGGAGAGCTTCCAGTTCTTCGTCCGGCGATACGCTCGCTGACACACGGTCATGACCTCGTACGCTCGCAAGAGCAAGATCGACAAGGGGAGCTCCATCGTCGCGAACAAGGTTGCCGGGTGGTGCGAACTGGAAGGGTCAGCTTGGGGCGAAACGTTCGTCGATCGTGGTTGAGATGGCCGAGGAACTCTCTTCCGGGCCTTTTCAGGTTTATAGACGGGTATCGCCCGGTGCTTGGTACCGTCCTGCTCCAAGTCAACGACCGCTGGAGCTTTGTCCATACGTGCGGTGAAATCGCAAAATCCATCGCCGCCAAGAAGCCGGGCGGTCCTCACGGAAACGCGACGGCCCCAAACGAAGACACCCCGCGTAGCTGCCTGGATTGCTGCACTGGCAGAGCGGCGAACCAGCGCATCTTACGGTCGCCATTCCTGATCGTTGCGCCGGTCAAGTTCGCGGTCGAGATAATAGGCTGCACTGATTAGGGCCAGATGCGTGAACGCTTGCGGGAAATTGCCAAGCAGATCTCCGCGAACATCGAATTCCTCCGCGTAGAGTCCGAGATCATTGGCGTAATTGAGGACGGACTCAAACACGCGGCGGGCCTTCTTCAGGTCCCCGGCTCGCGCAAGGCATTCAGCATACCAGAAAGAGCAAGCTGAAAATGCGCCTTCCCTGCCTCTCAACCCATCCGCGTTCTTGTAGCGATAAACCACGCCGTCATCGGCCAAGGTTTTTCCAATGGCATCGAGGGTCGCGAGCCATCGAGGATCCGTTGCGCTGACAAAGCGCACCAGCGGCATCAGCAACAGGGAAGCATCTAGACTATCTCCACCCCTGGTCTGGACAAAATGCCCTTTCTCCTCGTTCCAGAAGTTCGCCCAGATATCCTCGTATATATCGTTGCGGACATCGATCCACTTGCTGAAGGGCGCGGCAAGAGATCGTTTGCTCGCAAGTCGGATTGCACGGTCAACGGCAACCCAGCACATCAGCCGGGAATGGAGAAAGTGCTGCGGCTCGCGCCGCATTTCCCAGATGCCGGCGTCCGCGTCTCGCCAATGTTGGCAGACGTAGTCGATCACTTCGCGCACGCCGTTCCAGCCATCGTGCGAGATAGCGTGGCCGTATTTGTTGCTCAGGTAGATCGCATCCATTAGCTCGCCATATATATCGAGCTGGAACTGTTCTGCTGCCCCGTTGCCGATCCGCACGGGACGTGACCCTCCATAACCGGACAGGCTATCCAGGCTGATCTCGTCAGGCACCTGGCTGCCATCGACGGCATACATGATGTCGAGTTTGCCACCGGCGCCACATTTCATGGCGCGCTTGCCGATCCAGGAATTAAAGGCTTCAGCCTCCTGCCTGTAGCCGAGGCGCATTAAGGCATAGACGGTGAAGGAAGCATCGCGGATCCAGGTTGCGCGGTAGTCCCAGTTTCGAGTGCCGCCGGGCGCTTCCGGCAAGCCGAACGTTCCCGCAGCGACGATAGAGCCATGACGCCGCGACGTCATCAATTTCAGCGACAGGGCGGATCTGATGACCATTTCCCGCCAGCGGCCACGATACGTGGATTTCGCGGCCCAATCCTGCCAGAAGGCGATGGTCGCATTTTCGAAATCATCGATCTCCGGGATCGCGATTTGCCCGTCATCGATGCTCGAAAGAATGAAATCGGCCGTTTCACCGGCCACGAGCCTACCGCTGGCGCGGACGGCGGTAGCATCGGCCGTGAGCGCCAAGTTCGCGGAGAGGCGGAAGCCTTGAGCTTGCGACGGCCGCCACAACGCAACGGTTTCGTCGACATCGGGCGCCACCGATTCGCGGGCGTAGTCGAAACGCGGTGCGCAGTGCATCGTAAAGAGAACTTCGCCACGTGTCGCCCGAAGCCGGCGCCCAACCGTCGTCGGACTATCGCTGTCGCTGTCCCTTACAGCCATGAAATCGGTCAATTCGGCACTTGCATCCTTGCCCATCCAACGCGTGAGCAAGACGTTTGTATCCGGGAGATATTGCTGCGTCACCCGCGCGTCCTCGATCTCGGGGCAAAGTTCGAAGACACCGCCGCGCTCCGGGTCGAGAAGGCCCGCAAAAATCGTCGGGCTGTCGAAATTCGGCCAGCACATGAAATCGATGGCACCGTCCTTGGCAATCAACGCCATCGTGGCGAGATCGCCGATAACACCGTGATCCGAAATCGGCCTCGGCACAGTGACTTCTCTACGGGATTGCGGCGACAGGCGATCGGATTTCGTTCGCGGGTCCATGAAGTGCTCCATGCAAACCACGAGGAAACGCTTGATAGACCAGATGGGTCCCGGGATCGCGGCTCGATTCCGGGATTAAAAGAACGACCTGACCAAGTAGACAGTCATAGAGTGACAAGAGAGATTGGGCTTGGCTGAAATCGACCCTTATCGGTCAGTGAGTTTCCAACTGTCACCGGACGGGCAGGCAAAGCCGTTGAAGCGCGTTATCCCGTCGAGCGATTGCCGGCTGGTCACAAAACCGCGGCATCCATTCCGGCCGTCGATGCTGGCATCGATCTCTTCAATGACACCCACGCCGCCCGTTGACGGATGGCCCAGGCCAGCGCGGTTGCGCCGACAGGACCACGTCCGACGGTATTTGCAATCACTGCTTGATCGGCACCGGCGCAACCAGCGGCACCCGTGCGAGCGGCGTCTCAAGAGGCTCAACTTGTGAACATGCCGCCGGAGCCGCACCCATGGCCGTGATGAAATGCTTCGGATTCATCTGCTGGATAAATCGTTTCGCCTTCTGCATTGCACGTCACTTTTATTGCGATGGCTTATGAGTAACCGACCACAACAGTCGTCGGCAATCTAGAAGATGACGATGACCTAACCCAATTCCGGTTGAGGTGTCGAATGTCCATGACCCAACACCCACAGCGATACGAGCCCTGAACGAGAAGTAGCCCATGGTTACAAAATGTCGTGTGAAAACGCCTTGCAGCGTGGTTGAGCTGGAGGTGTTTGGTGGGACCGCGCGGCCTCAGCGCGAACAGAGGAATGGGCGAGAACAGGCCCGCCACGCGATCCCGTCATAAAGACTTGTATACGATCAGTTTGTTCCGCAACGTCGATCAATTTCGCGACATGGTTGTCGATCAGGGCCTGGGGTAAGATGTTTCGCAGCGAAATCGGTGAGGGTGGCCGACGGTTAAACAGGTGCTTGGTCACTACGACCAGTAACGACGCTTGATGGACTTTCGCGCAGAAGTCGGCGTGTGGAAAAGAACTTAACCTTCTTCAGTGTAGCTGTTTATAGGCTCGGCAGGCTGCTGGCGATGTTACCATGGAAGTGCGCCACGCGATGGCCGTTTGCCGGCACTATCCCTTTTCAGTTCATGAATGGTCGCCACAACCGAGGCCACGAACATTGTGGCAATCAGGGCGCTCAAAATTGTCAGCAGAACGAACATCGAGCCTCCTCTCGTTCGAGAAGGTAATGGCTGCTTCACATAATTGTTCCCCTGCGCGTTTTCGCCTCTCGGTTCGCCTTGATGATCGCGGGAGTGGCGAGCAGCTCTAACCTGAAGTTATCATGTCGCACGAAGTGATGAGCGTACGGTAGCGGACAGTTCCCCAAGCCTGGGGAACATCGATGCCCCTCGACCATTGGTGCGGGGAAACACCGCAAAGAGGAAGCAATATGGTCACGATGGTCGGCGAGGAATCCAGTATCGAAGAGCTGGTAACGGATCTAATCTCTCTTGAGCACGACGCGATCGCCGCCTACGAGTCTTGCATCGATCGGCTCGACAACAAGGAGCTCGGCGCACAAATCGCAATATTCAAACAGGACCATCTACAGCACCTTAAGGTGCTTACCGACATGGCCCGCGAATTGGATGTGCAGGCGCCGTCCGGAGGCGATTTGAAGAAGATGCTGACGACAGGCAAGATCGCTATCGCGGAAATTATGGGCGATGCCGCCATCCTTAAGGCGATGAAAACGAACGAGGACGATACCGTCACCGCGTATGAGCGTGCAATCCGGCACGAGGATGCCATCCCGGCCACGAAAGCGTTTTTCATGAGTGCACACCTGGATGAGGAACGTCATCGGGCATGGATGAGCACTACGGCGGACACACTATCCTGACTGCCCCATACCACGCAAGGCACGCTTCACGGCATGAAAGATACCCTTGGAGCTCAAGTGCTCGCGGTTCCCACGATGTCGGCAGCCCTCGAAATTGCGGAGTACGAGTTTGACCTGGATGGGGCGCTGCTCGACGTCAATCTCTCGAGGGAGATATTTTATCCTGTTGCAGCCTTCCTCTCGATGCGGCAGATCCCCTTCGCCTTCGTGACTGGCTATGACGAAATGTCCCGTCCACCCTTCTATCGCAACGCCAAGGTTTTCACAAAACCAACTGATTGGGCCGCAGCCGCAAGGCACGTTACGGGCCGAGTGCCAGTCGCCGCGGCGGCATACGGAACCTGACATTGGCGCTGGAGCACCGCCCATGCGAGGAAACCGGGCATCTGAGCAGCCCCCTGGCAGCCAGAAGATCGCCGTCCCTCCACACCGTTTCTGCCCGCGATAACAAACAAAACTGATAATGCGCTGCGTGAGCCGGATTGGCGGGTCGATTGTGGCTCTAATGCTCACGGCAGCGTGTAGGCGATATGCTTAGTGCCGACCGAACCGTGGCCGCCCGCAACCATGACGACTATTGCTTGTTGTCATCCGTCCTATAGGTCGTCGGCGCCCCCTGACCGCCGGCCGGCAGCCGGGCTTCCGACAGTTGTCGGCCGTTCGTCACGTCATAGGCGCGCAGGTAGTTGTCGACGGCGGCGCCCCCAGGAAGGCGCCGCCGCCGCCCTTGGTCATCATTGGCCCGCGGATACCGGGCACGGCCCACCTTGAAGGGCAGGGGCAGCGGCGTCATGTCGTGCACCGTGCCGTTCTTGTGCATATAGGCGATGCCGCCGGTGCGGAGATCTACGCCGGCGACATAACCCCAAGGCGGCGCCTGGCAGGGAATCTGCAGCGGCCAAACATCCTGGGGACGACGGGAACAAAACAGGAATATTGGCTGGTGCCGAATGGCGAATGGCGATAGGAAGGTAGACCAACACATGAGGCTCGGCTCTTGGTCTATCGGTTCCTTCATACTGCTGACATTCATCTCGACTCCCCGCTTCGGACGCTGGCCTTACGAAACCTCGAGCTTTCCAAGTTGATCGGACTTGCGACCCGACGGTCGTTCGTCCGGATCGTGGACCTTTGTCTCGAGGAGCGGGTGGACGCACTCCTTGTCGCAGGTGACCTTTATGACGGCGAGCAGACGTCCATGAAGACGGCAAGGTTCCTCGCCGAACAGCTCGCCCGCCTTCATCAAGCAGGCATCGGGACTTTCATCATCCGCGGCAACCACGATGCGCTGTCGAAAATCACTGCCGAGCTGGTGATGCCTGATACGGTTAAGGTTTTCGGCGCCGCGGCGGAGACAACCCTCGTCGATCGTGACGCTTGCCATTTTCCCGTGGCCATCCATGGGCTCAGCTTCGCCAAGCCGCATGCACCCGAGAGCCTGCTGCGAAACTTTCCGCCTCCGTTTCCGGACGCCGTTAATATCGGTCTACTGCATACCAGCCTCGGCGGGTCGCCCGGGCACGATTTATATGCTCCATGCAGCGTTGCCGATCTTCAGCAGAGCGGATTTCGCTATTGGGCACTCGGCCACATTCACAGGCGATCGGCCGTCCCTGGCGGCGCCTCGACGATCATCATGCCCGGCATACCTCAGGGGCGCGACATCAACGAGGATGGCCGCAAATCCGTGTCGCTGGTCACGATCAGGGATGACCGCTCGATCATCGTCGAGGAGCGCCACACGGCTGTTGCGCAGTTCGAGAGACTTGTAATCGATATATCGCAGGCCGCTGATTGGAAGGACGTCGTCCTCGAGGTCAACAGCAAACTTGAGAGCCTTTCTTCAACGGTGTCAGCCGACCATCTCGTGGCGCGCGTTGAATTGATTGGAACCAATGACCTTGCGTGGAGACTGCGACGCGATACGGACCTGTTGCGGACGGAATTGGAATTGCGCGCAGCGTCGGCGGGCAACATCTGGATCGAGAAGGTGGTCGCTTCGCCCACGATACCGGGTCATAGCCGCGACCGCCAGTCCGGTGCGCTCCACGAGCTGGCATCGATTATCGACGAGGAGATCCTCGGTTCCACCGATTATGTCGGCGAACTGTGCTCCATCCTCGATGAACTGAGAGGGCAGCTTCCGGCCGAGCTTCGAGACACATTCGGCAGAGACGAAGCATCATTCGAGGCCCTGGCGTCTCAATTGGCCAGGAACGGCGCCTCGCAGGTTCTGGCGCGCCTACGCAGTGGCGAGGGAGAATAGCGTGCGCATCAATCGCCTTGATCTCACGCGCTATGGGAGATTCACCGACGCCATCCTCGATTTTGGGCCGCGCCCGGTCGGATCGGCTGACCTGCACATCATCTACGGACCGAACGAAGCAGGTAAGTCGACCACGCTCGATGCCATCCTCGATCTGATCTTCGGGATCGGCAACACGTCCAGATATGGCTTTCTGCATCCCTATAATACCATGCGTTTAGGCGCCAACGTCCAGGTTGCTGGCCAGGCGCGGGAGTTCGTGCGCATCAAACGGGCCCAGAACAGCCTGCTCGCCGGCGACGAGCGCAGCCTGGCTGACGCCGAAATCAGAGCCGATCTCGGAGGCATTGACCGCGATGCGTTCTCGACGATGTTCTCGCTGGACGACACCACGCTCGAGAAAGGTGGCGAGAACATCCTTGCAAGCAGAGGCGATCTCGGGGAACTGCTCTTTTCGGCCAGTGCCGGGCTTTCGGATCTCAGTCGACACCTTGTCGCGATCCGCGCGGATGCGGACGGTTTCTATAAATTCCGCGGACGCTCCGGCCTGCTGGGTGACCTTAAGGCCCGCTTGACGGAATTGAAGCAGAAACGCGAGGAGCTCGACCTCCAGGTCACGGAATATCGCAAGCGGTTGACGGAACTGAACCGCCTTGACGCGCTCTACGATCGAGCCCTGACGGAAAGGGCAAATACCAAGCGGCAGGCGGATGAGATCAATCGTGTCCTGAGCGCGCTCCCAACGATGAAAAGGCTCACAGCGTTGCGGGACCAGTTCGACGCCCTGGAGATCGTGTGCGAACCGCCCTCATCCTGGAGTTCGGAGCTTGTCGAAATTCGAAAGGGCGATATTGCCGTCCGCGTAAGGTTGGACGAGGTCGGCCGTTCGATTCAAGAGGTCGAAAAGGAGATAACGCAGACCGTAGATGACCGGGTCGCTCTTGGTCTTTCTGCGCGTGTCGCCGACCTTACGAAAATCCTGGAACCGCGATATCTGACAGCTTTGGTCGATATCCCCAAGCTCAGCGGCCGGATTGCAGAACTCTCCGTCAAAGCACTTCTTCTGCAGCTCGGAAAAGGCGATGAAATAACGCCGGCGAGATTGGTGCTGGATGCTGTCACCATCGGCAAGTTCAGGGCGTTGATAACCGAGCGGTCAGGCATCGACGCCCGCCTGTCATCTGCGTCGCAGGAGCTCAAACGAGCCCAGCGGGCACTTGAGGATGAGGGCGAGAGCGTCAGCCCGTTCGAAGAATTCGAGTCTCCCGGACGGATCAATGCGTTTAAGCTGCTCGCCGCGACAGTCAGGGCCCTGCCGCGATCGGACGACGCTCTTGCTCACCGGTCGTTGATGCGACGCTGCGAAAGCATGGATGTGGTCCTATCGCAGAACCTGGCACAGCTTGCGCCCTGGCGCGGAACCGCCGGCGAACTCGCGATGATGGCGATGCCATCGCCCGCAAAGCTGGACGACTGGAAAAGCCGATACAACGAAGGCCGAGATCGGGTGAAGGCGGCGCAAGCCGATCTCGGGCGGCTGGAGCCGGAAGTCCGGCGCATGGATGTTGAGATCGATCTCTTGCGCGCCAGAGCGGGCGAGATTGACGAGGCATCGGTCGCTGCAAGCCGGGCGGCGCGCGAGACGGCATGGATGTCACATCGCAAGACAATGGACGCGACCTCGGCCGCCGCTTTCGAGACGGCGATGAGGGCCGACGACCAACTCGTGACGCAGCGGCTTATCCACTTCGCTGAGGCAAGCAAACTGGCGCAATTGAAGCTCACGCGGGCATCTGTGGCATCGGATATCGAAATTGCGCGCGAGCGCCTTCATGCAGCCGAGCGTTGCCTCGCCGAAGTCAGAAGTGAGATGTCGGGAGCCTTGGCAGCGATTTCTTTTGGTGCCTCGCTCGATCCCGCGGAGCTTGAAGAATGGATCCGGAGGAGGGCAATTGCCCTTCGAACGCGCGAAGATCGATTGGCGATCGGGCAGGAAATTGCCGACATTCGCGATAGGGTAGAGCAATCGAAGAAACAGCTGCTCGCCGCCATGCAAGGAGCAGGCGTGGCGGGCAATGTCGATGCGGATCTGGCAACGCTTTTCTCCGCCGCAGAGCAAGAGCTGGACCTCTTCAACCTGGCCATGGATCATAGCGATCGCTTACGGCGTCTGACCGAAGAGATCACCGAGCGCACGAGCGCCAGGGACGACGCGATGAAAACCGCTCGTGAGTGGGACGCAAGCTGGCGCGAGCTTTGCGATGGTTGCTGGATCGGAGAAGAGCAGCAGGTCCCTGATGTCGGCGCCGTCAATGGGATCCTACAGGTTCTTGAAAAGCTCGCAACCGCTGTCGAAGCCAGGGACGGGTTGGTGGATCGCGTTCAGAAGATGGAAAAGGACCGCATGTCGTTCGAGGCAGCGGTCTTCGAACTGTGTGACAGGCTCAAGGTGGAGCACTCCGGTTCTCCAACCGAACTGGCGCGGATAATCGCCGAACGGGTCAAAGTGGCAGAGCGGAGCCAGGAGCAACGGCACAAGCTCGCGAAAGATCTCGAAAGGAAACGCGAGAGTGAACGAGCGCTTGTTGTTGAGAGAGACATTTTCGATGCCCGCATGAATGAGATGACGACATTTTTCGGGTGTGTGAACGCCGACGAGGTCGAGGCCCACATCAGTCTGTTCTCGAAGCGGCAGGCACTGCAGAGCTCGATTGTCGAACTGGAGCAAGGCCTGGTCGAGATCAGCAGGGCGAAAGGCATCGCCGAGGTCGAGCAGCAGCTCGCGCTGGCCGATCGAGAGGCATTGGAAGAACAACTCGAAGCCTTGACGCCCGCCCTGGAGGATCAGGACAAGACCTGTCGCGACTTATTTCATGAGCGAGCTACAGCGCAAAAGGCGATCGACGCGATCGGTGGGGATTCTGTGGTTGCGGAAATCGAGGAGCAGCGGCGAACGCTCCTGGTCGAAATCGAGGAACGTGCGGGGCGCTACCTGGAGCTTCGGGCAGGTGTTACGGCAGCCGAGCAGGCGCTAAAGCTATACAGGGATAGGCATCGCAGTGGAATGATGACGAAAGCCTCGGAGGCTTTCAGAACCATCAGTCGTGGAGCCTATACAGGCGTCGCTGCGCAGCCAAGCAGGGATGGCGAAGTACTGATCGCAATATCGGCGCACGGAGGGTCGAAGTCGGCCGATGAACTTTCGAAAGGGGCGCGTTTCCAGCTCTACCTCGCACTGCGCGTCGCCGGATATTTCGAGTTCGTCGCCAACCGGCCCCCGATTCCTTTCATTGCAGACGACATCATGGAAACATTCGACGATTTCCGGGCTGAGGAAGCCTTCCGACTGTTTGCGCAGATGGCGGAGCACGGGCAGGTAATCTATTTGACCCACCATCGTCATCTGACCGAGATCGCCCAAAAGGTCTGTCCAGGAGTCCTCCTTCACGACCTGGAAACAATCCAGTCGTCATTGCCTGTCAAGGCGATGGCGGCGGAGTAGGAATGCCACAGATTAACGTCAGCTTGCATTCTCCAAACTGAAGGCGCCTGCGCTGGATCGCCCCCTTTCGCTCTCGATATGTTCGAGGTGCGAGCTGGATGACTAGATCGAAGCACTCAGCTAACGTTACTCAAACGAAGGTTTCTGGGTTCCCCGATGTCATTGTCAGAGAAATTGATCGTCGTTCCATTCAAGCGCAACCGGCAGGATTGGTCCTGGGAAAAATGCGAGAGGCTTCCACCGGCATGTCCGCTGAGAAGATTGCATTACCGATGTCTGCAGGTCGATCGGGGTCGGTGCCTAATCCATCACGGTGGACGGCGAGACCGGTGAAACGAGTTCGCCACGCCTGCTTGCGAGCTTCGGCAAAGTGGGCGACTTGAGGCGGGATGGACCGAATGAGCGACGATCACCGCAGCATTGTCACGGGAAGGCTGACACAAAGAGGATTTGGCAACGGTGTGCGTTGTGTAAGGTCAACGGTGAACGATAACCTGTGTCCCCGGCTGCACCATCTCGTAGAGCTCCTCTACGTCTTGGCGATACATCCGAAAGCAACCGCTCGACGCGTTGGTCCCAATGGACGAGGGGTCGTTTGTTCCGTGGATGCGTAGAAGCCCATCGGCAAGATATATCGCGCGCGTGCCAAGAGGATTGTTCGGGCCAGGTTTGACGACGGCAGGCAGCTTTGGGTTCTTCTGACGCATGCTCGTAGTCGGTCGCCACTCCGGATGTTCTTTCTTCGAGACGACCCGGGTCATTCCGTACCATTGTTTGCCTTCACGACCCACGGCGATCGGATAGACGTACCGCTCTCCCCACGGTGTGGTGTAATAGAGAGCGTGTTGACCTGTAACGATCACGATCGATCCTGTCGATCTGGTGATGGGCGCCCGGTTTGGCGCCGGGTTTGGGTAGCGGGGACGTGGCTCGTATATCGGCGGCGGTAGGTACGGGCTGTACGGCTCGTCGTATCCGTAGCCGCCATAGTCATCATATCCGTCGTAAGGCGCATACACCTGAGCGTCAGACTGAACGGCGCTCAGCAAGAGAGTGGCGACCAGAATAGCAAGAAGCCTCATAATCCTCATCCGCTTGTTAAACAAGCGCTATTAGGACGAGCTCTGTGGCGGGACTATGTCAGCGCCTTGCCACCTCCTGGACTGTTGCCGGGCGAAAGGATTGAACTCGAATCGGTCGGCACGCGAGCATGCCTACGCCTGTCTCAGCGAAAACGGCGAGGCGCGCGGAGGCTCTGGCAGAGAGAGCGGTCCGGCGCGGCAGGCCCATTTGGGTGCATTCGTTCCTCGGATTTCACCGCGACCTTAGTACAAAAAGCCGATAGGATGTTTGACCGACGCTATGTCGACACTCACCGCCCTGGTCAGCCAGATTGGCGCTGACATTTACGGATGTCTGTGCTCATGGTCGGGTGAGGAGATGCGGGTCGTCGAGCATGATCGCGTCCGGGTCTGCAATGGCGATTTGCTTCAATCCCTCCGCATCGACCAGGCCGACAGGGTAGCGCGGATACTCCGGCAAGGGCACATCACGCGGCTGCCCCACCATGACCGCAAGCCGCATGCCAGCGCCTCTGATCGAAGCCGCACGTCCCGGAGACAGTTCGCCCTGCCACAGACGAAACCAATTGGCGCCCGCCTGCGCGGCGCTTTGGTGCAGCTCCGGATCGCTTGCAAGCGCGAGTATCGCAATGTCGGCTGCGGTGTCTCGGGCTGCTTTGACAAGAGCGATGTCACGAAGTCCAAGGAGAGTGCGCCCAGCCGCGTCAGCGCGAGAGATTTCCGCGAGGATTGAAGGCAGATACGTCCTGTCCATCAGCTTCACATCAAGCAGCAATCCGAGTGGCGCGGAAGAAGCTATCGCCTCCGCCAATGTCATGATCGCCGGAACGAGGGATTTCAACGTGCGGAAATCGATCTCGGCCACGCTTCGTCGATCGCCACAGAGCCGCTGCAGGTCAGCGTCGTGAAAGTTCACGAGGATCCCGTCTCGGGTAATGCGTACGTCGGTTTCGATCGCATCTGCATTTGCCTTTTCGGCGGCGCGAAAAGCTGCCCTGCTGTTTTCCTGCGCCAGCAGGGCGCCGCCCCGATGCGCGATCACAAGCGGCTTCTTGAAGACGCCGAGCCAACGATTGACTGCCACTACAAAACTACCCTTGCCAAAATCTCGTGGCCTCTGTCACGTCCCGACGAACCACGCGTGGCTGTTATTGCCGATAAAGACCGCGGTGTTAAGATGATTGAGGTGCTCGTCTGTTGACATGCCCAACGCACCCGCCGTGAACGCGATATTCGGTTCGTGTGTTTCCTTCAATATCGTGAATGGTCGTGGCCGCGCCGATGAGGGAAAGCCGGGTATTGCGCATGTGTTAACCACGCCGGCCTCGGTAAGTTGGTCTTTCAGACGGCTGGCTTGGGGAGAAATTACCGTTTGTTTCAGGGCATCGAGATCATTCGTCCGCTATCGTACTGCCCAGGTCCAAGGCTTGTGGTATGAGGTCGGACCTTCCATATAACGCTTGCCACCCAACATCGCGCAAACCTCCGCAGCGGCATCCGCCGGTCTCTGCGTTGACGGTCTGCGCGGGGTGAGAGGGCCGCTCCCTTCCTCGAGGTCGAGCGCCCTCGGAAGATTTCGAGACGCTCGAGGTCGAACCGGCAACGATGGTGGTGTCTTGTTCTGACGCCATCTTATGCCGCGCAGGTGCGAGCAGGTGAACTCCTTTTTTCCTTTTCTTTCGGGCTATCGCTCTAGAGGCGGTCTATATGCGTCGCTCTGACGACGATCTCCTGTTGGCGGAAGCGAAGTTCCAAATCCTGGCGGTAAGAATGCCACCACGCGTGATCGATGTCGCTGGTCATGACCTCAACCACAACGATATGGTCGCGTTCAAGGTAGCCATCATTCTCCCAGATGCCTTCTGCTGGGGCGTTAACATGGAGCGTCGCTCCACCAAACCTTTCGGTAAGTTCGTCGCGCACCGTCTGAAGATTTGTGCGGCTTCGACGCGAGCGTATGATGGGCAGCAGGATCTCGATCAGATAAGGCATGGTCCCCCCAACCACGACGCAAGCCCGTGGTTCCCGACCGCTGGCACCTGAAACCCCAAGGACGAGCCAACGCTGGCGCGGGCAAATGTCATCTGGGCCGGCGAGGAAAGAGCAGGGTGTCGCTTTTTTGCCTTGGCGCCGAACGCTTGAGCAGGCGGTGAGCAGCCGACAGTTGTCCGCATCGACAACATGTCCCTGATGGAGTTGATGTTACGCCGAGGATCAACGGCTTTGTTGAAGAACCGGCTATCCGCGGTGATCTCGCCCAGCCTTACGCCTCGATCGCAGACACAGGTTCGGAACAGCCGCGACGATCGGTTGACCGGTATCGAGACAGCCAGGACCTGATCGCAAGGTTGCGTCAGAGGCTCCAACGGGTGTCCTGTAACTCTCTCAGCAAATTAACGTTGTTTTAACTATGTGACATACGCCGCTCGTATCCTCGTGTATAAAGTTGCTTTCAATACATGGGTGAAGGCATGGCAGCGAATAAATATTCGGCCTTTGCGCCGGTCGGACTGAAGTTCCGCGACGAGCGACCCTTCGTTGTCCTTCGCACACTGGCCGATGTGGCGCGAATTCTCATGCAGGACTGGCCCCTGGACGACGGCGAGGACTATGTTGTCGCCATCAAAGCCTGCGCCGACGCTCTTACCGGCGCAACGAGCCCGGAGGAGCTGACACAGGCGCTGCTTCTCGCGGCCAAGGAAGCCGATATCTCCGCGTTCGCCCTGGTCCACGACAGAAATCTGGAAGAAGCCTTTTCGGGCGACCGTCTAAGCGTGCAGGGCTAATAAGCCCTTTGGGCTATCGCCGCTTTATAACGTTGTTGACACTTGCCCGGACGTGGAACAAATAGGAAACATTCGAGATGACAGAAGGAGGCCGCGATACTCGACAAGATTCAACAGCGCGCCAAAAGAAAGACCGCGTTCGACGCATGGTGGGAGCTTCAACCCCTCAAGCTTCGCCAAAACAATGATGTAGATTTCGCGCGGCGCTGCTTTCGCGCCGGACATCAGGTTGGCGCCCGCCCGCCAAAAACGAAATACACGTTCAAGACCGGCAAATTTCTGGTCTCAGTCTGGGCCCCGACCATAAGGGAAGCGCGCAAGGCGGCTCAGATCGAACTGAATTTTCGCGTCGCCGCGGGCGGAGGAATACCGCCAAGGGCTGGCTGGAAGCTCATCACGGTGAAGGCCGGCGATGCCTGAGATTCATCCGCTCAAAAGGCTACGGTCTTGGACGGTAAGAGCAGCGGCCGCCCAGGGACAAATCATTGTCGTCACCTGCGACTTCTGCCGGGTCACTCACAATTACCTACCAGGTGATCTTGAGACGCTGTGTGGAAACCTGTCCCTCGACCGGCTGCTCGGCAGGTTCAAATGCGAAGGCTGCGGCAAGAAGATATATCTGCGAATGACCCTTCACATCCCGCATGGGAGCGAATTCGGCTCCATGAAGATCCGGCGCCTGACGGGCGTGCGCACGCTCATTGTCCCGGTATGGTCGGAAGACATCCTGCGTTAGCGCATGCCTTTGGAACCAACGTCCGCGCAAACTGCTGAATCCGATTTTGGCGTGATCGCGCTCAAACGATCGCCGGTCGAGCTCTCCGATCGAACCGCACTAATCCACGGCTCTCAGGGAGGCCAGGAACACTGACTGCCATCATGTAGGCGAACTATCTGCCAGCCGCCGCGTCGCCTCAGTACTTTCAGTGAAAAAGACCTTGGCGAGCCGACTTCTCCACCAGCGCCTCGGCGGTTCCGATCAAACGACCAGCCCTCCCTAAAACAAGCGCACCTTGATCGCCGAACCCGATCTCTTGCGATATCGCTTCGATGGTGCGCGCCACGTCGCCAAGCTTCTCCGCCAGCTCTGACAGCTCGGCGCGTTGGGCCTGGCGTGCGAGGCGATGAAGACATTCGGCATATCTGGAGGCCACCATCATACGTGCGCCTATCTGGCAGGCGCCTTCGGAACTGGCTGTCAGCCTACCTTTCTGCCTTGTGGTCATCACGGCCTCCATGCATGTTTGCGGCTGACATCAGCCGCGCCGTCCTGGCCCCACATATGGTCGTCTACAGCCATCAGCGCGTCGAGGATATCCTGGCAGCGGATAGGCTCTCTGACGCCCGGGGGCAGCCGAAGGTCGGGCCGCGAATCCACCGCGAAGAGATCTGACGCCCAGGACGCCAGAATGGCTCGCTTCTCGCTCTTATCAAGAGCTGTGGCGAGCACGTCACGCGGGTGGTCGTAGCGCTGCTGCGTGTTGAGACGGCGCGCAGACACCGCCTCGCATGTTGATGCTTTTCGAGATCTGTTCCTTTCGATTGGCATGTTTTTGCCTCCTAAAAACCTTCAGCAAGGGAGTGAAAATCTCCAGGTGCAAATGAGATTGTTGCACCAATTTCGCCGTTCAAGGGGGGCAAGCCAGCCAGCAGAAAATTTTTCGGCTAGGGGTCTTGAATCAGAAAATCGGGCAAACCAGATCAATTTGCGTCGGCCGCCTGATGAGGGGTCGACAGGGCGGAGCCGACGGAATCGGCTCCTTCATTCCAACTCGCTTTACGGAGGTTTTGGTCATGAGAAACGAATTCGACTTCGCACCCTTGTTCCGGTCCAGCATCGGCTTTGATCGGGTCTTCAATCTTCTGGCAAACTCCCAGCGTTTGCAGTCCATCGAAACCTGGCCGCCTTACGATATCGTCAAGAGCGGTGAGGACAGCTATCGCATTCAGATGGCGGTCGCGGGCTTCGGAACGGAAGATCTCGATATCATGCAGGAGCGTAATGTCCTGGTCGTGAAAGCCCAGAAGGCGGAGGAAGCCGGTCAAGGCGAATATCTTCATCGCGGCATCGCAGGACGTTCCTTCGATCGTCGCTTCGAACTTGCCGATCATGTGCGCGTGGAAAGCGCTGGCCTCAAGAACGGCCTGCTTACCATCGAGCTGAAGCGGGAGGTTCCAGAAGCTATGAAGCCGCGAAAGATCGCGATCGGAGGCGGCGGAGACACGCAGGCGCCCCTCCAGATCGAGGGTGAAAAGAACGCAGCATGATGTTGAAGGGGCGCCAAGGCGCCCCTTCTTCCCGAGGCTCCTCAAATGTTTGTGTGCACTTCAGTGTAAGTCCCAGTGCGTTGCAATTGCCGTGCGAGTGCGTAAATCGAGCACGATTTCGGCCCTGGCGCGCGGGCCTAAAGCGAAATGTTGCGATGGATCGATCAACATCTTAAACCTTAGCTTGGCTGGACCATGCTCGTGGAGGATGTTGACACGGGGCAATGATCTCAACCTGGCGCTGCGCAACGCAAGTATTACTGGCGTGTTCTAGTGTTCCGAAAGCCATTAGGTTTATCAACGCAGCGAGCCGACCGATGATATTGTCGACCTGGGTTTGCGCAGCCATTCGTGAAAAAAAAGGCCTGCCGGGGTGGTGGCAGGCCAAGTTCTCTGATTGCGGGAACGGATCCCGCACGTGTTTGATCATGATTCTAGGCAGGCGCGGCGCTTGGTGCGCTATCGTACCGGCCTAGGCCGGCGCGGAATGGTCGTTTTCAAGAGCTTGGCGCACGCACCGCATCTGTCCACACCGAGCTTGCGCTGCGTGACAGATGGAACGTAATGACAATCTTGGAAATCCGCCGGTCCTTCCGGCGGGTTTCAGAAGAACAGCGGGTTAGTCAAGGAGCTGCTCTTCAGCAGAACGTTAAGGGCGTTTAGCAGTGGGAGATCTAAGGGACAGGCGGCGTTTTCCAGCAGCTCCGGAGGAAAATTCAGCCTAGGTAACGGCCAACAGTTCCAAATTCTCGCCCGCTCGATCGGCTAGCCCGGGCGTCAACCAGCACCAGCGACGGACAGTGGCCTGGCTCCGCTCGCGTCTATACGAAACTCGCGGACCGTTGGCGAGTGCGGAACCAGGACTGCTTGTCGAGCTTTCTGTTCCCAAGAAAGGAGAGGCACAATGGCTAATCCCTCGCAACCACTGGAATCCATGCGCGCGCATCCCGGTGCCCGTCGTCACAATAAGGAATTCCGGTACGACCTCGGCGAGAAGGGCTTTTGCGCCAATTCCACTGGCGAGCGCCGTCAGTCCCGTTCTCATCCAAGCTGCATATGTTCGCTCCGCAGCGTAGACCGTACGATCTGCCGCAAGCACGGTACGCCTGTCTGGACCTTGGGTGTCTTTTTCGCTCATGGCTCCGGCGGAGCCTCTATCCAAGGGCTACTTGCGACGCGGTTCGCGTTACGTCGCCCGGTCGGTGGCGGGCTGTTCGCGACGCGGCAGCCAGGAAATGATCGAGATCGACGCGATCGGCGCCGAAGCGGACGATATAACGGAGAGCCTGCTCCGGGCTTATCTGATACTTCTCAGCAAGCTCCTCGGTCGTGTATTCACCTTCATTCATAGCGCTTCTCCTTCGTTGAGAAAATTCCTCCCGGTTGAATGGGTTCCCTTAAACAGCCTTCCCAGCATGTGTCGTGAGCAAGCCTGTGGGCAGAGCCTCCCGTAGAGGGAACACAAAGGCGCCCTGTTTGTTTCGAAGCGACAGCCACCATCGGAATTCTCACGCATGACAATCAACGCAAAGCCCGCGCAGTTCCCGTCCCGGAAGCTGCCGGTAATCACGGCCTGGCTTCTCATTGGCTGCTCTCTTCCGGCCTGTGCAGCCGAAGGCCAGTCTTCAGGTCCCTCAGACGCTCTCTTTCTTGTCCAGATCGTCGTCCTGGTCGTCGTCGGTAGATTGTTCGGCGAGGCAATGGTGCGCATCGGTCAGCCTTCGATCATGGGACAGATCATCGGCGGCATCCTGCTCGGTCCTTCGGTATTCGGCTTTCTGCTCCCCAGCGCCCAGTCGGCAATCTTTCCTGACATCGACACGCTAAAGGCCATGACCGATGCGGTGGCACAGCTCGGCATTTTGTTTCTACTCCTGCTCGCCGGCATGGAGACCGACCTTTCGCTGGCGCTCCGGCTTCGCCGTGCTGCAGCCGGCGTTTCGCTGACCGGCATCGTCGTGCCGTTCACGCTTGGCTTCGGCCTCGGCGAATTCCTGCCCGCAAGTTTGTTGCCCGACCCGGACGCAAGACTTGTCACATCGCTTTTCCTGGGTACGGCGCTATCGATCTCCTCGGTCAAGATCGTCGCGACCGTCGTTCGAGAAATGGACTTCATGCGCCGCAATGTCGGTCAGCTGATTGTCGCCTCCGCCATCATTGACGACACAATCGGATGGGTGATTATCGCCGTGACCTTCAGCCTTGCGAAAGAAGGGGCCGTCGATTTCGCCACCTTGGCCAAGGGCGTCATCGGCACTATCCTTTTCATGGCCTTCTCCTTCACGATTGGTCGACGCCTGGTCTTCGAGATTATCCGCTGGACCAATGACAGGTTCAAAAGTGATCTTCCTGTCTTGAGCGCGATTATTGCAATCATGGGGGCAATGGCGATCGTCACCGACGCCATCGGGGTCCACACGGTGCTCGGCGCTTTCGTCGCGGGCATTCTGGTCGGCCAGTCGCCCATTCTGACCCGTCAGATCGAGGGGCAGCTCAGGGCGCTGACAACGGCTCTCTTCATGCCGGTCTTTTTTGGCCTCACTGGCCTCCACACCGATCTGAGTGTTCTTACCGATCCCTCGATAATGGTTCTGGCGGTCGGGCTGATTGTGATCGCCAGCCTAGGAAAATTTGGAGGCGCCTTTGCCGGGGCCAAATTCGGAGGCTTTTCCACTGCCGAGGCTGTCGCGCTAGGATGCGGCATGAATGCTCGCGGTTCCACCGAAGTCATCGTCGCGTCGATCGGACTTTCCGTCGGCGTGCTCGACGAGCGGCTTTTTTCCGTGATCGTCGCGATGGCAGTGGTAACGACGATGGCCATGCCGCCAACGCTGCGCTGGGCGCTCGCGCGCCTTCCGATGCGCGAGGAAGAAAAGGAGCGCCTCGAACTCGAAGCGTTCGAAGAGCGGAGCTTTGTATCGCAATTCGAGCGGATCCTGCTTGTAACCGACCACTCCGCAAGCAGCGATCTGGCGGCACGCATATCCGGGCATTTCGCGGCCCTGCGCAAAATGCCGGTGACGGTTCTCGACATCGGGGAGGAGGACGAGACTGCGGCCGATTTACAGGAACGGGAAAGAACAGACGCACCGCGTGCGCACCAGATCAGCGAGCGCGTGAAGGAAACCGCCGAGATGGCTGTCGAGACGCAGGAAAAGGGTGCAGAACTGGGTCAGGACAACCCAATCCATGTCTCTGTCCGCGACAGGGACGGCAAGCTGGCAGACGTTCTCGCCGAAAGTGCCGACAAGGGACATGACATCATGTTTGTCGGCATCCAGCCAACGAGCGGCGAAAGCGCCCACTATAGTGAAAAACTGTCGGCGATGATTGATGCCTTCAGCGGTACGACGGCGATCGTCACGTCCCGCGGCATGATCGCAAGAGAGGATCGAAACTTGCGCATACTCGTGCCGATCAGCGGCACCGAACGCTCCTTGAGGGCTGCGGAATTCGCGCTCGTCATCGCAAAGGCCACCGGCGCCGCGACGACTGCGGTTTATTTCCGCGACCCGAAGGAGGCCGTCTCGCCCTCCCGTGTCAGTGACACCGGCAATGCCCACAGAGCCGCTTTCGAACAACTGGACCGGATTGCATCCTTCTATGAGGTCGAGGTAGAGAAGGTTGCACCTCAGGCTTCCGTACCGGAACTCGCCATTCTCAGGCACGCCCGCAGCGGACGTTTCGATCTCATCATTCTCGGCGTGAGCCGTCGCGCAGGCAAGGAGCTTTCTTACGGAACTGTTGCTGATACACTGGCCGGAACCGCCGACCGCTCATTCGTCTTTGTCGAAACATAAGTCCTCGGGTTGGGCGAATCGGTTCACCCTTGGCTTGCCGGCAGGAGCATCAGCGAGCGCGCCAGGAAAGCAATCGGCCGCAACTCAGGCGTGTGCATCTTTCCCTCGGCCGCGAGATCAAAGGTGCCCGACACAGCGAGATTCAGAGGATCATCGCGGTCGCTAGGACTGGTGCTGACTCGCGCGGCAGGACCAGGTTCGAGCGACAACGATGAAACTGTCGGCGAGAAACCTGCCGAAATATCTTTTGGCTAGTCATTCGCGGCGATCTGTGCGGGGAGCCTGGCTTTGGGAGCCGGTCCAGTGGAGGTGCAAGCTCCAACTAACCGCGGCGAAGCAAGGGGCGTGTGGTGGAAAGTTTGGTGATCGCACTCCCCGTGCGGGGAACATAGTCTAAGACGTGCAGGCCCGGTGGCCCGACAACTCGGCGTTTTTTATGTGACGCATCGCGTCATCGCGATTGAGCGCGCCCAAGAACCTGCAGGCGTGTCGACGGGCGGCCAGCGACGACCAATATCACCGCAAGGGGCGGCGCGAAGAGCTCGGGCCGTCCGCCAATCGGGAGCCAAATCTGAGTTCATGTCTGCCGCCTTCCGTCACGACGAGAACAGGCGTGCCGGACAGGCTAATTTCCTTCACCATGGCGTCCGCTTCCAGCCGACCAATGAGCGAGGCCGAAAGACGCTTGTCGCCGACGATCCAGCCCTTACCGACGCGCCGCTGTCGGCGATATCTCGCAATCGCCCTAAGAGCGTCAAGTTTCGCTCTAGACAATGTCTTCGGTAGCTTATTGTGCATGGACCGTCCATTTCTGCTGACAGTCAGTTGTAAGTTGGTGATCGGGGATCGGTTCCACCAGAGGCAACACGTGAGCCATAAATTTGTCGCGCCCGGCAATAATGGTTGGTCTTGGCGACGCAGAGTATTCCGTCTGCCCCCTCTTTTCGGCCCGATCTTCCGGGATGCGCCCCCCAGGTCGACCGACCCAGGCTCGCGAGATGCAGTTTGCCTACATCACAGCAGGTGAGCCTCGGGGCCATAATTCTGCTCGTCGCGACCTCTGAACGGAGCGTCCAGGTGCGGACCGTTTAAGCAACAATGATTGCCCTGGATCATTGAAATCCCGTCGGCGCGGACCATTTTCCTCGTCAACGCGCGCCATCAGCTTAAAGCGCTGGTGACCCGCGCGAGCCTTGGCCGGATCCTCAAATGTTTTGGATTACAATATTATCAGCAGTCGCGGGCGCCTGGGCCTGCAGAAAGCACGTCACCCGGCTATTCACCAGTCCGCATGCCTGGGCAAAGGCGGACCTGAAGCGGCGGGCCAGGAAAGCTGGCGCCCGCACCGAGACCCTTCCCGAGGCGGCTTGGGACGAGCTGACCAGTCGGCTTATCGTGATCTCCCGAAGCGGGGCTTCGGAGCCGATGAGCCTTTTTGACTTTGGCTGGCGGGGCACGCTGCTAGAGCTATGCGCGGGCGCGGCGAGTGAGCTTGAGGAGGTTCTGCGGACGCAGGAAGGGCGGTCCAAGAGCGATCCCGTTTTCCAGATACTTCTGCGCCACAATGTGTTCAACCGGAAAAGTGTGGTTCTTGAACTCGAGCCTTATCGGACCGCGCTGCAGGGCAAGAGGCGGGCGAACCACCGATAGCGTGTAAGTGTTTGCTGCTGCCTGAAATTGATGTTCAGCCACGCGCAGGCCCTATTGCGCGTTCAACTGCCGTCCCTAGCAAACGCTGAAGTCGCGTACCCGAAAATGATCGGATCGGAAAAGGGAGCAGCCGACGAAATATCGGCCGCTCGCTCTTCCCCGGGCTTCGCGCCGCCGATGCGCGGGTGAAGACCACCTGAAGCTGGCAGCGCGGCCGAACCAAGGGCAGAAAAGAAGGCGCGGGAGCTGGGCTTCAAACGTTCTCGTTCGGCCGATGTGAGTTTATTTTCAACGGATTGAGCTGTGGACAAGCTGGGGACAACCTGTGCTCTAAGTTGCCCTTGACCAAGGCTCGTTCTTTTTCTGTTCTTAAGGCGACCACCGATCCACGTGCCAGACCCTGCTGTCAATCCCGCTTATGCTTGCTGGTGAAGGCCGCTATGGCCTCCCCTGGCGCAGATCGATGCCGGGTTCGCCTTCAATTCGACGGGCTCCGTTCCGCTCTTCGCGACACGACGGGACGCCTCCATCCAGCAAGGCTTGATCTTCCCCATAATGCTCGGTGCGTTGTCGAGGCCGCTTCGGCCGGACATCAGAAAATAAGCCTGGCTCATCCGGCGCAAACTTATCAAGATGCCCGGCGAAGATTTCGGGAGTTTGCTGCTTGGCGCATCGCGGCCAAAGATAGCGCGAGCCTCAAGACTTCGGTCTTTGCCAATCCCGGTCGATCGTGCCCTGCTCCGCCTTGTGAAAATATTGGGAGCAGACCAACCATCCTTTGAGCGGACGAAGCAAGAGCACGCAGGCCGCCAGGGTGATCGGCAAGGTCGTGAGGAGGTGGACCCAGACCGCCGGCTGGAATGTCGTCTGGAGCCAAAGGGCAAAGCCCAAAGCGGGAATAGCAACCGCGCTCATCGAAAAGAACGCCGGGCCGTCGGCGGGGTCGGCGAACGAATAGTCGAGCTCGCAAACCTCGCAACTCTTTGCCAGGGACAGATAGCCGCGAAACAGATGTCCGCGCTGACACCGCGGACACAATCCCCTGACGCCGGTCAGCATAGGGTTGTCGGTGGGGTTCCATTGCGTTCCTCGCCGATTGTGCTTGTTCATGTTAACGTTCCTTCCATCTCAGGCGCGCCTGCTGAGGCCCGTTCGACCTGCTGCGCGCCATCGCTTCGGCTCCAACCTTCAGCTTGCTTTTGCGCCGCCTTGATCCGCCGGCCCGAGGCATCGAGAAGGATAGAGCCGCTCATGGCGCCCGTCGAATCTGGCGGGCGGTCGTTGAACCCGCCTGTGGCGCGCCCTTGTCCTCGCTCCTTTCCGCGTACCGTGATCAACCTCGGGCCGAAGGAGGAGTTCCTGGCTTGGCGGGATTTTGCCTGGACGGCACTCAGGATACCCATTGCGACTTGTGCGATCCCTTGCTGCCCGTTTTGAGGTCCGTTGCGGAACAATTGCGGCGCGGCAAGATTTCGACAGGATAAAAGAAGGACCGAGAGATGGGCAACAACCAATTCGGCATGCAAAACCCGCTCCACCAGTATCCACAACCGGAGTTTCCCCAGCAGCCGCAGCCGGTTCCCGGTCTGGCAAGCAAGGTGCAGCCTGTTCCCGATCACGGCGAGACGTCCTATAAGGGCAGCGGTCGGCTCGCGGGGCGCAAGGCTCTGGTCACTGGGGGCGACTCCGGCATTGGTCGGGCTGCCGCCATCGCCTTTGCCCGCGAAGGCGCCGACGTCGTCATCAACTACCTACCGCAGGAGCAGAGCGACGCCGACGAGGTCATCAGTTTGATCGAAGCTGAGGGTCGCAGAGCGATCGGGATGTCCGGCGATCTCAAAAGTGAAGCCTTTTGCCAGGAGCTCGTCAAACAGGCCAGCACGGAGCTCGCCTGTCTTGATCTGTTGGCCAATGTCGCTGGCCGCCAGAAGGCGATCGCCGACATTTCGGAACTGACCACCGAGCAATTCGACGAGACGTTCAAGACGAATGTTTATGCGTTATTCTGGCTATGCAAAGCGGCTATTCCGTTCATGCCGGAGGGGTCGTCGATCATCAACACCGCGTCCATCCAGGCCTATCAGCCCTCTCCGACCCTGCTCGATTATGCCCCCACCAAATCGGCAATCGTTGCCTTCAGCAAGGCGCTGTCCAAGCAGGTGCTGCCGAAGGGCATCCGCGTCAATATCGTGGCGCCCGGCCCCTTCTGGACGCCGTTGCAGACATCGGGGGGGCAGACGCAGGACGTCATCGAGGATTTTGGCAGCGAGGTGCCGATGAAACGTCCCGGACAGCCGGCCGAATGTGCTCCGATCTACGTTTTCCTTGCATCCCAGGAATCCAGTTACATCACGGGCGAAAGCTTCGGGGTGACCGGTGGCAACACGCTGCCCTGATGCTGAGCTCCCTTACGCCCGAAAGAACGCAGGGTTTCCTGCCACTGGAACATTACGCTGCGCTGGGAGACGGCCGGTCCGTCGCACTTGTCGGTGCTGACGGCGCGATCGACTGGTGGTGCGCGCCGAACATGGATTCGCCGCCTCTGTTTAATCGACTTCATGACCGAAAAGGCGGCCATTTCACCGTCGCTCCAGTCGGCACGTTTCGCATCGAGCGCCAATATCGCAACGACAGCAATGTCCTTGAAACCCTGTTCATCACGAGCACTGGCTCTGCCAAGGTGACAGAGTCTCTCAACAGCGGCGTCGCCGGGCGCCTTCCGTGGTGCGAACTTGCCCGGCGCATCGAAGGTGTTTCGGGATCTGTCGATTTCGAAATCACGCTAGCGCCGATTTGTGCTCACGGCGGCTTGCGGCGTGTCAATCATCCGAATGCGGAGGTCCGCTACATCGGTGATTTGGCAACGACCTTCTGTCACGACGAGCAAATCAGCATTGTTGTCGATGATGATGAACGAACAACAGCGCGCTTTTTGGCTCGAGCCGGAACGAAAACCTGCCTTTTTTCTCGTGGCAGATCAGGCCCCTTTGCCCACGCCGAAGCTGAACGACATTGATCGTCGGATCGAGCTAAGCGATGAGGAATGGCGACGCTGGGCCAATGAACTGACCTATGACGGACCGTTCAAGGCCGACCTGGTGCGCTGCGCCTTGTCCTTGAAGTTTTTGGTTTATTCAAAGACCGGGACTATCGCCGCGGCCGCCACATCAGGTCTTCCCGAGCGGATCGGCGGCGACAAGAACTACGACTACCGTTACGCCTGGGTTCGTGACGCAGCCTACACGATCAAGGCACTGCTCCGGGCAGGCGCCCTCCAGGAGCCGGTGGGCGCATTTGGCTGGCTCGTGCGAACGATTGCCGGCGACGGCCCAGAACCCCAGGTCGTCTACACTTTGTCCGGTGGCGAGGTGCCGCAGGAGCGTATGGTGGACGTTCCCGGCTACAAGGGTTCGACCCCCGTGCGGATAGGCAACCGTGCCCGTGCGCAGACGCAGCTCAGCTGCTATGGAGACGTGCTCGAAACGGCGGCACTTTTCGCGCGGTCAGGTCACGTTCTCGATCCTCAGGCCGCGCGCCTCCTCGAAAATCTTGCCGAGCAGTGCGTCCGCCGCTGGCGTGAAAAGGATTGCGGCATCTGGGAACTGCAACACAAGCAGCACTACACCTTCTCTAAGATCGGCTGCTGGCTTGCGCTGACGAATGCGGCTGACCTTGCGAAGGAAGGCCATATCGGCGGCGATGCGAACCGTTGGCTCGCCGAAAGCCGCCGCATTCGCGACTGGATTGACAGCCATTGCTGGTCGCAGGAGAAGCAGGCCTACACATTCTATGCCGGCAGCGACAGGCTCGACGCGGCGCTGCTGCTGACGACCCGGTTCGGCTTTGAACATGATGGTCGGCTGAAACGGACCCGTGATGCCATCGAACGCGAGCTGGCGGTTGGCCCGCTCGTCTACCGCTACAGGGGGGTCGACAAGGAGGAAGGTGCATTTGTTGCCTGCTCCTGCTGGCTCGTCGAAGCTTATGCCTTCCTCGGCGAGGTCGATCGTGCCGAGGCGATGCTGAAGACCCTGCTGGAGCGGCTTGGCAACAATTTCGGTATTCTCAATGAGATGGTTGATCCCGCAACCGGCGCAGGTCTTGGCAATCTACCACAAGGCTTGAGCCACCTCGCCCTCCTGCATGCCATCTATTCGCTGCAGGAAAATCGGTCATGATCGATAGACTCCAATTACCGCCTCGCCATGGAAGTGCTTTGCCGACGGTGCCGTGAAATCGTCTGCGCAGCGTAGATTGATGGCCGGCGAAAGGACGCCCCGCGATCCGGACCTTCGAACCGAGCGGCGCGCGCTTTGGGCCACTCGTCGTCGTCGCCTTTTTTAGAAGCGCCTACTCCCTCTGGGTCGTAATCAGACTCAGTTGAGCGCGTTGAGACGGTCCTCGATCTCCATGCAGTGAACGCCTTTTCGGCTTGTCCCCATTGTGTTGGCAGCTGATGGGCGAGCGGTTCGACAGGATCAAAAGGATCTGGCTGGCCGTCCCCGGCCCGCAGAAAAATTTGTTGTTACGGCGGGAACGATCAGGTGGCTTCAGAGTCCGGATGTCGGACCGCGCTCCTGGCTTATGTTGTCCCGTAACGCACCAGGCGCCCAAGGACGTGCGGTCCACCCTTTCCCGTTCCTAAACCGCCGTCGGCAGCTCTGAAAGCCCCGCGCTCTACGAGCGGGGCTTTCTTGATTATCCGCTGCTGGGGTCGATGTTTTGCGTTTCAATCAGGAGGACGGGAAGCCTCTACCCTGCCTCCTCGGGCGGCCGACCCGGTCGTTCTGCCGGGTCATTGTCTGCCTCAAGACGCGCTTGAGGAGCTTTCCTTATCGAAAGCCGAAGAAGCTCAGCACTGCCACGATGATGACGATAGCGCCTACAAGCCAGATGAGATTGTTCATCGCTTTTCCTTTCATTGGTCACTGCTGGGGCAGGATGACATTCTGCTCGGTCGTGCTCTTGACGGGCTTCTGGCCGGGCACGTGTGACATGGTCCGCGTCGTGCTCTGCAGCGATTGTCCGTCGGTGCTGGTCTTCGTCCTTGACTTGCTGAACGTTCCCTTGTCGACCGCTTGGGCGTTCGTCTGCGCCTTCAGCTTGTCGTCATTGTCGTTGAGTTGCGTCTTGCTCATCGCCTTGCCGTCGTCTGTTGCGGCACTGCCGCCAGATCCAATGGAGGAGGTCGTCCCATCGTCGGTCTGACACGCCCCGGCGGTTCCAACCGAGCTTGCCGAGGTGCCACCCGCCGACGCACTTCCTGCCGTCCCGATGGTTCCGGCAGCCTTACACTCCTGCGCCGGTGCGGCGGTGGTCAGAGAGAGGAGCGCGAGTGTCATCGCGCTGACCAATGTCGTGGTCTTCATGGTTTTCTCCTACTTCTTGGGCTTGGTCACCGAACAGGTGCCATCGGATCGCTTGGTGACGACAGTTCCGTCTGGCCGGGTCACGCTGGCCGTCGAGAAGCTATCGACGCTTCCCGATCCGTTCGCCGAGCCTGACGCGGATGACGAGGCCGAACTCGATGATCCGCTTCCCATCGTTGTTGATGAGGTCACCTTGCCGTTGCCGGCCGTTACCGTGGTGGACGTTCCCCCGGTATCGGGCTGTTTCTCAACCAGGGTACAGGTCGTTTGATCGTCGAGTTTGATGTCCTCGGCTCGTGCCTGGGTCGCGGCCAAAAGAGCGGCCCCGTAGATGAAAGCTTTCACTGTGTTTGACATTGTCTGGCCTCCGAAGCCAAAATGGCCGGCGTTGAAAAGCGCCGGCCATAACAAGCTAGCAGGATTGGGTGGAGCCGCTCTTCTTGGCTTGGCCGGGAGCGCAGCCCTTCTTTCCGTTGTTTTCGTGAGCGGAGCCTGCCTGGCTTGCGCCTGTACCGACGGAGCTAGCGCTGTTGCCGTCGCCTGCTGACGTTCCGCTTGCCCCGATCGAGGAAGCCGAACCGGCATCACCGGAGCCTGCAGCGGAGCCGCCGGTGCCGACGGAGCTGCCGGAGGTGCCGCCGCCAGCCGATGAACCGCCCGTTCCAAGCGTGGAAGACGAGCCCGAACCGGAGCCGGCCGAAGAACCGCCCGTGCCGACTGTGCTGCTGGAGGTACCGCCGCCAGCTGACGAGCCGCCGGTGCCCACTGTCGACGCGCTGCCCGACGGACAGTTGGTAGCACCCGCGGTGCAATCTCCGCCGGCAGAGCTTCCACCAGTTCCGACGGTGCTGCTGGAGGTTCCGCCGCCAGCCGATGAGCCGCCCGTGCCGAGCGTACTGGACGACTGGGCAAATGCGGTGCTGGCAAGAAGAGCTGCGGCGAAGGCGATGCCGGTTGCCTTGAACATGGGAACATTCCTCCATCGAATATTGAGCTATGGCCCGGTCGACACGACCTCAGGGCTGTCAGACGAACGACGGTTGATGCAGGCTGTTCCTGACCACGGACTTCAGTCGCAGCTATGCCGGACCTTGGTCCGATCCCGGCAGGTTCGAAAAGGAGTGATGCGGGTTTGGCTTCGATTTGTTGATTGGCCCATCGTCGTCGCCATCGTTTGCGGCCCCTATCGTTCCGGCTCCAACTGTCTTTCTGGTGCGAGCAAGAGAGGTCGAGAACACAGCGAACATCCTGCCTCGCTGCTTCCTAGGATTGCTTGTTTGCGTTGATCGAAATCAGAACGAGGCCACCATGCCGATCTATCTCCGGCAGGGCAGGGGGTCTTTATCAACATGATCTTTTTTGGCGGCGTTGCGGCCGCTCCCTTCACAACCGCCTATAGCGCCAGCAAGTTCGGGCTGCGCGGATTTTTGGAGGCATTGGCAGGCGGCTGAGCGCCCCGCTGCCCGCCCTTGATGCGCGCCGCGTTGCCGACGCCATCGTCCATGTGTGGCAAGATCGCCGCGACCAACCACTATGGTCGCATCCGTGACGACGGTGATGAGACTGGCCTATCTCCTTGCACCCAACTTGGCCGCGCGCCTGCTCAAGTCGGCTATGGCGACCAATCTGATGAGGGCGTCGCCGGCGAAGGCAAAAAGCGACGGCAATCTTCATACCCCTCGACAGATGCTGCTCATAGAGAAAGGGGTCAGGTCGCGCCATCAAGCATCGGTTCCGTTCGTTTTGGGACTTGCTGCAGTGTTCGCAATAGCGCTTGCTGCGAAGGCAAGATCATTGCCCGGCCGCGGCCCGGAGGTTGCCGACCAGATGCCGGCGTTCGATGTAATCGTCGGCTGGTGACCTCAGTCGTTGCGCACAGTCTTTCGCGCTGCACCTCGTGCGCCTTGCTTGAGCGTTCTCCAAGAGCTTTTCTTCGTGAACCGCCTGTCGAAAGCGCGGTGCCTGAGTTGCACCTCGCAAGAAAATCTGCCGTTCTCGAAAAGCGGGCTTTCCATTGAAAATAGCTGTGCTACCAGTTCCTGTCGGTTCCCGGAGACGTCGATTCGCATGGATCGGAAATCCTGTATTGATAAATGCTTTTTGCTTATCCTGGCTGTTGCAACGGGGAGCCTGGAAAGTTCTCCCGCACGAGCTCAAGATCAGCTCTTTGATGAGTTTCGTTTCGGCGTTTCGACATCGGTTCAAGGCGGCCGGTCGGGAGAAGACGGGGCTTTTCCGGAATTGACGGTGCTTTTTGATCCGTTCGGATACGAAGCTACCGGCAGCTGGAGGGAGCAGCTTCTGCATCCGCGAGTCCATCTTGGAACGTCGATCGGGTTGAGCGGCGAAGCAACGCAATTCTTCACAGGTTTTACCTGGACCGTTGATTTCAGCGACAAGCTCTTCGCCGAAGCGGGCTTTGGCGGTGTCATCCATACGGGCGATCTTGACGGAAACGACGGCGGCCCCAACCTCGGCTGCCGGGTTCTGTTCCACGAATATGTCGGAGGCGGCTATCGCCTCACAGAGCACTGGAACCTTTTAGCGCAGATCGCGCACTCTTCAAACGCCAACCTTTGCAGTCCGAACGACGGGATGACGCGGGCCGGCCTGCAGGTCGGTTACAAGTTCTAGATCTTTCTGCTCGATCTTATCGCCCGGCGCTCGCAAGGTGGCTACGTTTCGGTATTTTTCATGTGCCCGACGAAAGTCTCCAGGCGTTGCCGGAGGGGCAAACGATTCCGTCGAAACGTGTCTCGCCCTCGAGCGACTGCTGGCTGGTGACGAACTTCCGACAGCCGTTTGCAACTCCATTGGCAGGATCGATACGCTCAATCACACCGGCGCTGCCAGTGTCCGGGTTGGCCCATGCAAGAGCGTAAGTCCCGACCTCTCCGGTCCCCACGACAGCGGCGATCACCGCTTGGTCGCTAAAGGGTGCGGCTCGGGGCGCCGACGTCACGCTTCCTACTTCGAGCGGATCCGTATGGGAGCAACTGGTCAGCAAAGCGAGTGAGAGAACGGCCAAAACGCGGTTCATGATTTCACCTGTCTAGGTGCCGTCTTAGCGCTACGCGTTCAAGCTTGGTAGCGATTGTCTCCTGCGGCATGTTGATGATGTATTTTAGATGTTAGGAAAAGGTAAAGGAGCCGCCGCGCTTATGGCTTCTAGGAAGGCCTTCGGCATCGGCTTGTTCGCACGTCGTCGATCGGTCATTGCGCGTCATGGTCCGGCAAATCGCGAGGTGCCGACCCTTGTTCATTGGTGAGGCCCCAAGCATGCCCTCGCGTCAACGTGTGCTCTTTCCTTGGTCCTGGTTTCGCCGTGAACGAAGCCGCTTGGACCTCTCACGCGTGCCGCAACTCGCCTCCGAACACCATATCCGTCTGCCGCCTTTCGACCTGTCGAGAAACAGCCACCCGCAATTGTCGCCCTTGCATTCGCGTACGGGCCGACGCACGCTGGCATCTATAAGAAGTTCGACGACCTCCAGTGCAAACAGGTCGACAATATCGCGTCTCTCCTCAAGCGGCAGTTTCCACCGCAAGCCTTCAGGCGTCATTTTCAAAACCTCGCGAGCGCGTGCTTTGCGAGCAGCCTGCTCAAGAACCCGCAACTGCGATGTCAATGCGACACCTCCTCGGTCCTCAGCTTCGAAAACGCCATAGGCGGCTTCCCGCAAGTTGACCGCTTCGAGAAGGACGATCCCGGCATCCTGGGTATCTGCTGCCGCCACGCATTTCAGGTGTTCGCCTTCTAGAGGGTCCACAAGACCAAGTCTTTCGGCGAGGACGACAAGATCCCCGAGCGAGCCCAGCAGATCCGGGCCCCAGCGTCCCCGGCGGCTGTCGACCGTGTTGACAAAATCGAGGGCGGCATGGCCGCCACTCAGCGGCATATCAGAGGTCGTGCTGGCCATATTCCAAGGAACAAGTTCGTGTTTCGAAAGTTCGTCACGGTATAAGTACTCTTTACCCGTTGCATTCGCAAGGTTTTGATCATGACGGTATCACGACATCATCTCAAGTTCGTCGTCCTCTGTCTCGTCTGGGGGCTCACCTGGATTGCCGTAAAGACGGGGGTAGAGGCCGTGCCACCGAGCCTTTTTGCAGCAACGCGGTTCATCGCCGCGGGGTTGGTGATGCTCGCATGGGCCGGAAGAGGCAAAAGTCTCGAGTCTTTTTCTCCGGACAACCTCATACGGCTCCTAATCGTCAGCTTATTGATGATCGCCCTGTGCTATGGCCCGCTGTTCTGGGGTATGCAGTTCGTTTCCTCAGGCACGTCGGCAGTTGTCGAGATGTCGCTGACGCCCCTTGCGCTTCTGGCCTTCGGCGTTCTTGCGGGTGAAGAACGCTGGAATGCCGTCGGCGCTGGCGCCATGATGCTCGGGATTGCAGGTCTATGCATCCTCTTTATGCCGGCGCTGAGGCAGGCGGGGTCGGAAGGCCAATCTGTGCTCGGACTTCTGGCGATAGGCTGGGCGGCGATCTCCTCAGCATGGGGCTCAGTTATGGCGCGCCCGCTTGTTTCCCGTTACGGCAGCACGTTTCTATCGGGCTCGACGATGCTCATCGGCGGTTGCTTACTGCTTGCCTGGTCACTGGTATCCGAGCCAGACGCGTTATTGGCGATGACGCGGTTGGGGGCATGGCATTCCGGCTCGCCAGTCATCGGCGCATGGCTTTTCCTCGTTATCTTCGGCTCTCTTCTCGGATACCGATATTATGTGCAGCTTTTGCGAGATATCGGGCCGGCCAAAGCGGGCAGCTTCGCCTTCGTGTCTCCCGCCATCGCGGTCGTGGTCGGAGCATTTCTGGCAGGAGAACCCGTTAGTCTCCGCAGCCTCCTCGGAATGTCCTTGATGCTAATCGCCGCGGCGACAAGTCTCTTTGCTGATACCATTGCTTCGGGCCTGAGAAAAACGTCGCGGACGCCGCCGACGTCATGACGTGCCTGCTACCGTCGGAACGACCGAAGATCTGAACCTTGAAAGTTGCAGCGCTGTCGACGTAGCAAAAGAAGAAATCTCGATATCTTCGGGTAGGCTTGAGGCGTTGGTCATACTGGACCCGAAAGGGTGCACACGAAAGGATGCGCCGCAACAGAAGGCTCCCGTCGATGCCGGGATCGAAGGTGCTTGTGGAGATCATGCTTAAGCCGAGCCGGTACGCTTGCGCACCAAGTCATTTGACGCAGGAACAACCGCCGTTCAACTTGGTTCGACCCCATCAAACCGCGATCAGGACCAGCTCAATGAGCAAGATTATCAATGTCGACTTCCATCTTATCTGGGAGCCGCCGGTGTTTGTCCGTACCGCCGACGGGCACCGCCAACGCATCGACGGATTGGAGGCAGCATTGCAGGTCCTCAACCGCACATGGTCTTCAGCGGTGCGGTCCCCTCTGCGATGCCGAAAGGCGCAGGTGCGTCGATGCAACCAGTCGGCTGGGCAGCACCGACCTGGCGCGACGGACTTTCGCCGAGGCGGCCCATGCCGCGGAGGTTTATCCATGAACGCCGGCGTCGACGCGATGTCTCTTCCCGTGAATCCGACACTTTTAGAGCGAGAATATTTCCGGAGCCTACACGTGGCGCGAACATGTCTGAAAGAGGCGGGATGGGCGTCGATAGTCGCCTTCACGACCGTGGGATCATCACGGCCTTCTTCACGTCGTTGAGGGAGGGGCCATGCACGACGCGGTAACGCGCCTCGACGAGATTGTAGAGCCCGAATGCGGCTAGGCCTAGAGAAACCAAAATGTAGAGGAGCGCACCGAAGGGGAGCTGTCGCAACCATGTCAGCGCATCCGACATGCTGCCTGCCTGATCGGGGTCTACCGTAATACCCGCGTATGCGAAAAGCAGGCCTGTAAGGGCGAACACAATACCGCGAGCGACAAGGCCATAGATGCAAACGACACGCATGAACCCTTTCGCATCGGGCAAGCGGAGATATTTCTCGAATTTGCGCGTCAGCCCCTTCATCGACGTTATCACCCCGCCGATGATGAAGCCAAGCCCCACCACCATCGCTAAATACGCACCGTAGGGTTGGGACATGATCCAACGTGCAAGACTTTGCTCGCCCGAGGACTGCCCGCCACCGCCCGCCGACAGGGCGTGACTGATGGCAAAACTCGCCAGCCCGATATAGGCCAAGGCGCTACCAAGGAGCGCGGCCCTGATGGCCAGTGCCTTGCTGCCTGATCCATGTCCATCGCTGTCTGCAAGCGACTGCGCAAGTCGCCAGGCCACGAAGCCGAGCAGACCGAGGCCAATGGTGCCAACCCAGACCCGTCCGAGGGGCTGATCAAGAAGTGTCGACAAAGCTGATTTTGTATCTGGCCTGCCGCCGGCCAAACCCGAGAAGAGGGCCATCGCAGCAACGAGCAGGAAGACGACGCCTCTCGCGGCATAGCCGGCTTTTGCCAAAGTTCGAACATTCAGTCTCGTCACCAGACACGCTCCATCGCCAATTTGTCACATCAACGCACAGGACGTGAAAAAGTTGTGCCTTATCCTCGTCTAGCCGGACGAGCACGCGGCCAAGATCGTCGGCCGGGCTTTCTTCAACGCTAGATCTTGGCTGGGTCGTTCCTCAAAAGAATAAACCTGCGGGAGCGGACAAAAGCCGACGTAAAAAAGAGGTGCCACGAAGGCGACATCAGGTCTGATGGACCGGAATGAACGCGCGAAGGAGCAATGATCAAGGTTTGATCAGATATCAGTTGGGGGCGTATCTCTTGTCAGCATTCGACGGGAACCCTTTCGGCAGCCAGAGCATCGGCAGTCGACAGTAACGAACGAGGCCCCTTGGCTGTGAGCTGTTACCAGTCAAACGCTTTGTCCTCCTGTCTTGGGGGTGAAGTTGTTCGATCAGGATCTTCAAGCTGGTGGGAACTTTCTGTCACGCCGCAGGTTTCAAAGGCGTCACTCGATTGCACGCCCCCAACCCACTATCGGGTGAACGTTTCAGAAAGACCGGAAAAGAGCCCCCGCTTATCACGGGGGCTTTTTGCTGCCGCCGAAGAACGTAATTTCGGGCCTCTGCGAGGTTGCGATGCCAATAAGGGGCAAGAGATGGCGTCGTGGCCCTGCTACGAGGACATTCTCCCACCGAGGTGGCAGGCGAGCGTTGTGTCGTCACCACCACCCCGAAGCGAGCAGGCAGGCCAAATCGCTGCTTCCTCTTGCCGGGGATCCGGAACAAGAATGAGGTCCTTTGCGTTTCCAATCCTCGTTGAACATCCGCGCTTCGATCGCTCCAACCCGACGCTTTGACCCGCTCATGCAGCCACATCAGCGCATCTTCTTCATCCAGTTCGCGGTCGCCTTCATGCTCGGAGCTTTGTTTTCACGCCTCCCCGACCTCCAGGCCCGATTTGCACTCTCCGAGGGCCAGCTCGGCATTCTGCTAGTGTCGATGTCCTCAGGGGTTCTATTCGGCCTGACCTTCTCCGTTCCGGTGATCGAAAGGTTCGGCGCCCGCACCATGGCTTTCCTGACAGTATTTGGCGCAAGCACCGGATTTGCCCTTGTTCCCTGGATGCCTTCGGCGGTCGCCGCCGCTCCGGTCCTGTTTGTGGCTGGTATCCTGACCGGCGCCTTCGAGATCAACGCGAACATCGAAACCGATCGCCACGAAGCCCGGCTTGGACGAAGGATTATGAGCCGCGCGCATGGCATGTGGAGCACCGGTTTCTTCATTACGGCTCTCGTCGGCGCGATCATGCGTCAAGCGACGATACCAGTCGAGATTCACATGGCGCTAGCGCTTGCGCTGATCCTGATCAGTGGAACGATCATCTTCACGCAGATCCAAACCGCGCCTCGCCGAGACAACACACCCAAAATCGGCAAGCACCTGATCGCGCTGCCGACCCTCGGCCTCCTACCTCTTTGCTTGATCGGCGCTGCACCCTTGCTCGCCGAAGGGGCAAGCGTGGATTGGTCGGCGATTTACATGCGCGACGTGTTCGCGGCATCTCCCTTCGTTGGGGGCCTTGGCGTCACGATATTCTCCCTCATGATTGCCATTGGCAGGCTCGTCATGGACAAGTTCGTTGACCGCTTTGATGCGCTCGCCGTCGCCAGGAGCCTGCTTCTCATCACCGCCGCGGGCCTGGTCATGGTGGCGACGGCCCCGCATGCGGTGGTTGCGCTCGCAGGCTTCGCACTGACCGGCATCGGATGTTCGGCTGTCTATCCACTGGCAATTTCCGCAGCGGCGGGGAGGGGTGATCGCGCACCGTCCGTCAATGTGGCAGCTCTGGGACAAACGACATTTCTGGTTTTTTTCGCGGGGCCGCCGCTGCTCGGCTTCGTCGCCGAGTATTTCGGCGTGCGCTGTTCTTACTGGACAGTCGTGCCGCTCGTAGCCGCCGCGCTGATATCGAGCAGGGCACTCGCGAAAACCCGGGTTCCGGTAGCCTGAGCGCTGAGGGAGAAAGCTTAGGATCTTGCCTGTTGCGCACGGTGAACTAAGTTGTCCGGTCGAATCTGCGTCGGACCGCAGGTGCGACGCAAGAGATGAGGGAAGATCTATGAGAACAGACGAACGTCAGCCTGAACAACATCCATTCGAAGCCGATGTCAGCCGCCTCCTGCACATGATGGTGCACTCGGTCTATTCGGACAAGGACGTTTTCTTACGCGAGTTGATCTCGAATGCTGCCGATGCCTGCGAGAAACTTCGCTACGAGTCGATTTCCCAGCCCAATCTCAGCGCAGACGGCGCGCAGCTGCAAATCCTCGTCAGCCTCGATGAAGACAAGCAGACACTGAGTGTGGAGGACAACGGCATTGGCATGAGCCGAGAGGAGATGATCGATGCGCTGGGCACGATCGCGCGGTCGGGCACCCGCGCCTTCATGGAACGGATCGAGGCCGCGAAAGGCGGGGAAAAGGCCGAGCTGATAGGCCAGTTCGGCGTCGGGTTCTACTCCTCCTTCATGGTTGCCGATCGCGTCGATGTCATTTCCAGGCGGGCCGGCGGTGAGGAGGCATGGAGGTGGTCGTCCGACGGCAAGGGCAGCTACGATATTGTCGGCGTCGATGGTAGTAGTGCTCCGACGAGAGGAACCCGCGTCGTGCTTCACCTGATGGGCGAGGCGAAGAAATACACTGCCCGGTGGACGGTAAAGAGCATCATCCGCGAGCAGTCCGGCCATGTCCCCGTGCCCATCCGCCTAGTCGAAAAGGAGGGAAGCGATCCGCAGCAGGTCACGGACGGCCTGGCGCTTTGGACAAAGCCCAAGACTGAAATTTCGAAACAGGAATATGACGATTTTTATCGAGGCGTGTCGGGCCAATACGACGAGCCCCTGCACACTGTGCACTTCCGCGCCGAAGGGCGCCAGGATTATACCGCGCTCGCCTTCATCCCGGGCTCGCAGCCTTTCGATCTTTTCGATCCAGACCGCCACGGTCGGATGAAGCTCTACGTCAAGCGGGTTTTCATCACGGACGAGGCCGAGTTGCTGCCGCGCTATCTGCGGTTTGTGCGGGGCATCGTCGACACGGCGGATATGCCGTTGAACATCTCACGTGAGATGATCCAGGAAAGCCCGATTCTCGCCGCGATCAGAAAGGGTGTGACCGGGCGTGTTCTCGCCGCACTGGAGAAGATGGCCGAGAATGACGCCCAGACCTTCAAGACGTTCTGGGACCTGTTCGGCGCGATCATCAAGGAGGGCATCTACGAGGATTTCGAACGGCGCGTCCAGCTGCTCAAGCTCGCGCGCTTTCGCACCACCTTTTCCGGTCAGGAGACACGCAGCCTGGCGGAGTACCTTGCCGACATGAAAGATCGACAGACCGCGATCTACTATATAAGTGGGTCCTCGATTGATCAGCTGAACGCGTCGCCCCAGCTGGAAGGTTTTCGAGCAAAAAATATTGAAGTGCTGCTTCTGACCGATTCAGTCGATAGCTTCTGGCCGACAAACGCCCCTGACTATGAAGGCAAAACCTTCAAATCGATAACTCAAGGTGCAGCCGATCTGGACGGCCTGGACGATGCGCTAAATAATCGCGACAACAGTTCCCAGTCGTCCGCGGACGTCGCCGCCTTTATCGATTTTGCGCGAGCCACTCTGGCCGAGGCTGTGGCCGATGTCCGTGTTTCCGCGCGCTTAACGCAAAGCGCGGTCTGCCTGGTTGCCCCTGAACATGGCCCCGATCGGCAGCTCGAAAAGATCCTTCAGGGTGCTGGCAGGCTGCAGACCGCTTCAAAGCCGATCCTGGAGATCAATGCTGGAAACGAACTGGTGCGAGAAATCGCGGCGATGAAGGATCAGGTATTCCGGCAGGATGCCGCATGGCTTTTGCTCGATGAGGCCCGCATCCTCGATGGCGACAGGCCAGTTGATCCCCGAGCCTTTGCCGACAGGCAGGCACGGCTGTTTTCGCTAGCGATGGGACGGCGCTCCTAACAAGGATTAGAGCTGGCCCTGGAGGTTCTGCCGCGCTGTTGATCTATACGCTAGCGCTACGTCCTGCGGCCAGTCTATCCTCTTGCTGGTTGTCGTCGTGGTCAATGCGAACCGGGACGCGCTTGCGAGGCGGATCAACGGAGAACTAGAATTTCCTTTCGGCGGCGGAGATCTCGACCTGGGTGCTGACACGTTCGTCGTTCATCAAGCTGCCTTTCAGCATGGCCTGCGTGATCTTTCCGTTCCGATAAGCCTCGATCACTTCCCGGTGGTCCTCTTCTAGCTCAGCGACCGACGCGGGCTCGACAATCCCGAGCTCCGTCATGAAGCTGCGCAACCAACCGGATTTTTCTGCTTCAATCTTCGACATCAATAGCGTCCTTTCATGATCCTGACACTAAAAGAGCTTTTTCTGCTCAAGTGTCATCAATGACATCCGTCGACGGACGATCTTCGCCGCTAACCTCCTGGGTCTGCCACGCGCCGGTTTCATCCTGAAAGGTGATTTCGGTTGATTCCCCGCTGAGGCGCTGCCGGCTCGCCGCTGCGCGCGCCGCCTGCAGAGCCTCTTCGTGAGACACGAAGGTCTCCGACCAGACGTCCTCCATCCGATAGGCAAATCCCTCATCGTGTTCTGCGACATGATAGATCACGGCCATTGCATTTTCCTTTCTCCTAGCGACAACGATCAGAGAGAAAGGGAGTTCCCCTAAAGCCCGGACAGCCCGGCAGGAATGAGCTAAAACCCACGGGATCGCGCCAAGGATGACCTTACGACCTGCCCAGCGGCGAGCGGCTAATCGCCTTACGCCCTATGTCGTCCATGACCCCCGTGAGATCCGAGCAGGAGCACGCGGCATTGCCGGGCGGTAGAACCCAACCCTGCTGCCGGCGGACCGGCAAGCCTAGTGCCCTGTCAGAGTGACCTGTTGCGCTTCGACGTCAGTCATCGCGTTTTGATGCTCCAGCAAGAAGCGTTCGACATCTCCGCCACAAGCTTCCTTGATCTCTGCGACGCTGAAGCCTTCTTCCTTGCCCCTGTCGACCAGATGCTTCGCCTTATCCCGAAAATCCGACTTCTGGTGGTGGAAGCCCGGGGTGCCGATGATTTCCTGAACGCGATCATCCAGCCAGTCGTTTAGAATTGCCATTATCATCTCCCGTCCGATCAATTTGCCATTTAGGTCCCGTTGCGCAGGAGGCAAGAAGCCTGTGATAATCCTGTCGAAGCTCGCGCAGACCTGTTCCAGATTCGGGGAAAGTCATATCGACCTCGGGCCGCGGCCGGTCACCATCAGGTAAAACTTGCACCGCGCGCCCTTAGTCCGGTTCAGGACAAAGGCTGGTCTTGGGTCCGCTAGCGTACCGCATCCTCTGCGCCAAAAGCGCGTTCAGCCTTCTCAGGAGAAGGAGGCAACCATGCCAGACACTGAGATCGTGCGGAAGAGAAACACAATGAATGCAGAGCAGAGGATGGATGTCCTGGAGCGGACGAACCAAGCGGCACGGGAGGCACTTGAAGAAGAGCGTCGACAGCGCGACGCCAAGACCGCCAGACTTCGGCTCGCGCGCATGCAGGCTGCGGCGCAAGCCCGCCAGCTCTGAGAGCAAGCGAGCCCAGCGTTTTCGTGTTTTCGCAAGCACCCCGCAATCAGCCATTGACACGAACTCGCACCGCGCGCCACCCGCCTGTGTCGGTTCGATATTGCGCCTGGTTCAGTCGGCTGTGTCAGGAATCCTGGTGCTGGACTGTTTGGCTTGCCGTTGTCTTGCTTCCGCGCCCGGCCGTCCGTTCCGACTGTTGCTTCGCCTTGCGCGGGGTGCCGCTATCCAAAGGTGACGAGCTTAACCGCCTTTTCCGGAGCGAGTCGTGCTGCTTGTTGAGATTTACTCGCCATTGAGAAGGCGACCACCTGCCGGTACCGAAAAATTATAGTCCGAACAAGAGTGCCCACCTGGATCGCATCACCGTGGCGGGAGCGGGTTTTTAAGCCGCAGACTGGTAGGCACGGGGTGTAGTCATCAAGAAGGGCTGATCAATTCCGACCCTTGTACCGTTTTGGTTCGTGGGTACCTGGCTTCGTTGTCGATGAAGACGCGGTACCGTACCAGAACGAGAGGGGCACGCCGCGATCCGCCGTCTCACCGCGTCACGAAGAGGCTAAAACTTCGGGTGCCATTTCAAAAATTACACGTGGTCAGTCGAAGCAACCGCACCGCGGCGCGTCGTCCCTGAGGGAACCGAATCGATGGCTCCAAGTTACCGGCAGATGAACCACATCGTCACCGGCTTCGCTATCATCGGCGCGGAGGCAAAGCTTGCCTCTGGCCTCGTCTACGTCCCCGGTCTTGAAACGGGCATCACCCGGGAGAAGCGGGGGGACTTCTTCGACTATTACAGGCCGGACGGCAGGCGCATCACGGAACCGTCGGAGATCGAGCGGCTCAACGCCCTCGCGATTCCGCCCGCCTATGAGAATGTCATCATCTCGACCAACCCGTTTTCCCACCTGCAGGCTGTCGGAACCGATGCCCGCGGAAGGCGTCAGTATCGCTATCATCCCGAATGGCATGCGGAGCGGGGCAAGGCAAAGTTTGATCGCCTCGGCGAGTTTGCCCGCCGGCTTCCCGACCTGCGCGAGAGGGTTGATAGCGATCTTCGTTCACGCGGCTTTACCATGGACAAGGCATTGGCGACGGTCGTCTGGATGCTCGACAATCTTTACATTCGAATTGGCAACGCGGCCTACGCCAAGACGAACAAATCCTATGGACTGACCACGCTTCGAAGTCGTCACGTCGTCGTCGAGGGGGGTAGCGTCAGGTTCCGCTTCAAAGGCAAATCAGGCAAGGAGTGGAACCTTTCGCACAGCGACCGCCGGATCGCCAATGTGGTGCGCAAACTTCAGGAACTACCGGGGCAAAACCTGTTCCAGTATATGTGCGAGGACGGTGCATGCCGCCAGATCACGTCGCATGATGTGAACTGCTATATCAAGGACATTACGCGAGAAGATTTCAGTTCGAGACAATTCCGAACCTGGGGTGCCACATGCTTGGCGGTTGAGGCGCTTGCGTCGATCAAGGCGGCGTCCACCAAACGCGAGCTCTCCCGTCAGCTGAACCAAGCCATAGACGGGGTCGCCGCAACACTCGTCAACACGCGATCCGTCTGCCGCTCGTCCTACATTCATCCCGCGGTTTTCGAGGACTTCGAGGCCGGGTCGTTGAGCGATGTCCTCAAGCTGAGGACGCGGAGTACTCGGCTTCTGGATTGGATGGACTTGGACGAAATCAGAGTGCTGAAATGGCTAGGCAAGCGTTCAGCTGTTCCGTGCCAAACGAGCCTGCTTCCGGACATGTCCATGGTGACGGCGGAGGGTACGAACGATCCAGGATCAAGTTGACGACCACGGACTTGGGGGTTGAGCGGCATCACGGAGCGGACCGATCCGGTGGAAGAGCGCCGGCCAGGCGGATGACGTTGTTCGCAAGTGGTTCCGTGCTGCCTGTTCCCAGCGCAGGGGCGCGACCTCGAACGATGCGGAGATGCGAAGGCGCAAGCACGGCGAACGGATCGTTGAGAGTAATTCCCTCAGGTTCATTATAGCACATGATCTGGTCGGGTCCGCGAGCGACCTTAACTGGCGTCGACATGAGGGCGGCCATCGCTCCGAATCCAGGACGGGGTAGTTCCGTCCCGAACCACCCCGCCTCTTGGGCGTCGCCCCCCGGCGCTGCGCCCCTCCCTCACTGGAACACGAAGGTTGATCAATTCTCGCCTGAAATCAACAGGCAGAGGTAAGCTGGTACGCGAGCGTACCGAAACTGCCACCTCGCGGCCGGACTGGTGGCGCAGGCAACGAGCAAACGCCGCGGACTTGCAGCCGGTTTACCAGAAAACCTCAAAGGCCATATGCGACACCTGTTTGGAACAACCGGCGGCCATTTCGTCGAACACAAATCGTCCACGAGACGTGGAAGCTGACAATACGTAAGGAAGCGAGCACCTAGATTTGCCGCCCCTCCTCAGCAGCGACGCTGGTGCTCCTTCACCCCAGTTGCTGGGCGGGCCTGGTCCCCTCTGTCTTGATGCCGACGGGCTATGGCTGGAGGCCGTGATTGAATGGTAGACGGAGAAGACAAAGGCGACCACCCGCCCTGTAGCTAGGTATGGCGGGCTGAAGCCCGCCATTAACGTTACATCTGTTCGCTTTGGGCGCCGCTATTGGGGAGGGCTGGGCCGAGCGCCGGTTCAGGACCAAGCGGCTTCATCAGGGCGCTCACGAACTCGCCCTTGCCATCGACGGAAGGTCCCTGCGACCACCGGCCTGCAGCGGGTGCGCTGCCGTCTTGATGGAATCCGAGATAAGCGTAGCTGAATTCCTGGTTTTCCTGCTCCTGGGGGAAGCTGTTGGGGATTGGAAAGACGCCCGTGGATCCGCCGAGCTCCTCGAGGGCTGCCAGCCACTGGTTCTGGTGCATCGTGTCGCGGGCGATCAGGTAGGACAGCATCTCCTTCATGCCGCGGTCGTTGGTCAGGTTGTAAAGTCGCGTTGCCAGTACGCGGCCGGTCGACTCCGCAGCGACATTGGCGGTCATGTCTGCGGCGATGTTGCCGCTCGCGTAAATGTGGGACATGTTGAACGGAACACCGTCAGAGTCCACCGGCATTGCCGACAAACCGGCAGACAGCAGGTTCTTCAAATTGATGCCACCGAGGACGGCGCTTGCGACTGGATCGGCAGCCACTTCGTCCTTGACCGAAACCGGAGCACCTTCAAGGTTGAGAGCAACCGCCGTCGCAAGCATCTCGATATGGCCCAGCTCTTCTGTGGCGGTGTTCATGAGAAGATCGCGAAACTTCGGATTGCCGCGCGCGCCACAGGCCTGGAAGAAATATTGCATGGCGACCCGGATTTCGCCCTCGACGCCGCCGATTGCCTGCTGCAACGCGCGGGCAAACTGCGGGTCAGGCGTTTCAACACGCACGGGAAATTGAAGCTTGTTGTCTGTATAGAACATTGACTTCTCCTTGGGTTGGCAAGGCCTGCTAACCATCCCATCACGCGATTGTTCCCGCCAGGATTGGAGCTTTCGCCGGCAATTCGGTGGCCCTTTCGCGATGGAGGCGATCTCAATAGCGAGGCACCGCCAGCGCTCCTGCCGCATGTGGAGATCTGCCCGAAGTGAAGGAACGCCGGCGAAGGACGCTTCCGGCGCAATTTGATCCGGCGTCGACCGCGTTTGCAGCGAGTATCTGCTTGGGCCGACGCTTTACCTGAAGAGCGGAGCGAAAAGCGGTCGGGACGGAGGGTCTGTCGCCCAGCGTACGCAGCAACACCGGGTGCTTGCGGCCAACGCGGTAGAGACACATTTACGGGCGTGCCCGAAAAGAAGCAGTTGGCATGGCCGCTGCAAAGTGGCGTTCTCACTCGGCTTCGTGTGTTGCGCCACGGCCGCCCCACCTTCCAATCGCAATATCTCAAGGATCCCATGACTTCGCGCGATAGTCTCGTCATTTTCTTCCATGGTATTGGTGCGTCAGGGGCTCAGATGATGCCGCTTGCCTCATCCTGGCGCTCGTCGCTTCCAAACGCGCGTTTCGTTGCTCTCGACGCGCCCTTTCCCCACCCGCGTGGCCATCAATGGTTCAACGTCGACGCTTATCAGCTCCAGCCCGAACGGATCGAGGCTGTGCGGGCCGCCTTTGATACAGTCGTTGGCGAGATCATCGACAGAGAAGGATTTCGCAACGCTCACTTTCGCGTCGCATTCGTTGGCGTGTCGCAAGGCGCGATCGTCGCCCTCGACGCGGTTGCCAGTGGCCGCTGGACCATTGGCGCGCTCGTTTCGTTCTCGGGTCTTCTGCCGCCCACGCCCGTCTCTTCCAAGAGCAACGAGACGCCGATTCTCCTGGTTCACGGAGAGGCCGACCAGACGATACCGGCTTTTGCCTCGACGATGGCTGCAGCCCGTCTCGGAGCCGCCGGATTTAAGGTCGAGCTCGAGGTAGAGGAGGGTGTCGGACATACGATTTCCACGCGGGGAGCTGCAAAAGCGTTAGGCTTTCTTCACAAGTTACTCCTCCCTGTGGGAGCTGAAAAGCGTTAGCCTCTCCCCGAGCTTTGTGAATGCCCACACGCGCAGCAATTTTTCGTCCGTGCCAAAGGCGTCTGTGGCATGGGCACCTTCTCGCTCTACCGTCGGCCCGCGCCTAATCAGCGGGCGAGATTACGCAGCCGACATGCTCTCAACGCGTAGTGCGCGGTATGACGCAGTTGGTGAGCAGCTCATGACGGGTCGCGAAGGCGCCAAACAGGCGGAGGAGGTCACGTGTTTGTTTGTCGTCGAGCTTGTGGTCGCTTGCAAAACGCTTGACGTCCAACACCTCGTTGGCCCGACCTGCGACAATGGTCCCGGGATGGAAATGGGTACTCATTTTGATATGCTCTCCGCATTGCGGCATTAGAACGCGGAAGACGACAAATCGTTCCGGCCGGAATGCCGCCAGTCTTCCTAGATCCGTGACGGCCGTCAAAGGTGAGGGTTCCTCCGGGGTCCGAGATGGGCGGACGTGACAGTGCGATTGCCCCGATTGCCATTGGCCAAACGGAGCAGCACTTGCCAGCCTGCGACGATGCGGCGAGCCTTGCCGTCGCCCGACCGCCGTGCGGTCGAATGAAAGGCAGGGATGTCCGCTGAAAGGCCGTACGATATTTGCCGGCGCCGAAGCCTCCGCTGCGCTTCATTAGCCCATGACGCCGGTCGCACCGCCAGCCGCTTCCACTATCCTGCCGACATCATTGTCCATTGATAGCTTGCCATCGGTTTGGTCGCATTATCGCGAAGTCGATTGTAGCAAAAACCATGTGCCCGATCGACAGTCATTGCTTTCGCGCCGAAACGGCACGGCGGTAGATCGAACGGGTTTTCGGGCGGCTGCGCAAGCGGCAGACGGCCGGTAGTCGCGCTTCTTGCGCGCGCTGCCGAGCGCGCCGCCCGCCTTGCCTGTCCGTCCCGCGGATTGCGAGCTCCCGGAGACAGGCACTCTGAGGAGGTTGTCGCAAGCTCGGGCGTGATCGCAGCCGCGCGACGCCGACACGAACATTATTGGGCGTCTTGGTGGCCCGGTAACGCTCCGGGCTGTGCGGGCGCAGCAGGAAGTGCCTTGTCCGTGCCTTCACGATCAGGCGGTACGATAGGCGCGGTCGGCGCCCTGGAGACATAGAGCCCGCCAATCACGGCCAGAATCGCAATCAGAAAGGCCCCGATCATCGCGCCGACCGATCGTCGTGGATCCTGCCTGATCATGCCGAAGGCCAAGGCAAGCCCGAGCAAGGCTGCGCCTCCTGCCACGACGAAAAGCCAGATATAGTTCATGTCCACCCTCCAGTTGTTACCGGCTCAAAACCTGGTTGAGGCCGGCTTGTTCCAGAGCGTGCGTTAATCAGGATCAACGGCTGCGTCCCAACCGACCGAGAAGCGAAGTACTCGCGGCAGTAACACCCGATCGACACGGAACGAATTTGCTCGCCCGAAGTTGAACTGCGAGCCAATAACGGAGTGCCACGATGGTTGAACATCAGCTGCCGAGCCGCCAAGCGCCAGAACGGCCCGAAGGACCTCAGACGCAATATGCCGAAGGAGGCGATCCCGACTATCAAGCGGTCCCCGATGTCGCAATTGCGCAAGATCGCAGACAATCGTCACTGCCTGACTACACGCTTTTGATGAAACAAGCCCTCGAGGGGCGTGCTTAGGCGTACTGCAAACCGCCGGCCGTTCATGCTTATGCAATTCGGCCTTAACGATAGGCGCATGTACTGACGGGAGGCCCAGCATGAGAGAGGCCGTCACCTCGATCCGACGTCTGGCGAGGCAAAAAGGCATCGAGCTCGTTCGTCCCTCACCCGAGGGGCGTGCAGTGCGGGTCTCTGACGATAATCTGCGCACGATGCTTGTTGCGCTCGGCGAGACTGTCGACGGCGTCCCTTCTGGGGAAGATAGCCGGTGTCATGCGCCTGCTGATCTTGTCGAACAACCGGCTTGGGGGCTCAGTCTGCAGCTTTACGAGCTGCGTTCCGGCCGCAATTGGGGCATTGGTGACTTCAAGGATCTTTGGACTGTCTGTGGCATGGCCGGCAGGCTCGGCGCGGATTTTGTTGGCCTTAATCCCCTGCATGCCGGTTTCCTTTACGATGCCGCGCGGTGCAGCCCTTATGAGCCCTCCAATCGCAGGTTTCTCAATCCCCTTTATATCGCCGTGGACGAGGTAGGCGGTTTCGTCAACGACCCTGCCATCGAGGCGCAGCTTTCAGAATTACGCGCGAGATCGCTCGTCGATTATGAAGCCGTGGCACGCCTGAAGCTCGGCGTCCTTCGCACGATTTTTGAAGCGGGTCGAAAAAGCCCTGACGTCGCATTCGAGGAGTTCGTCAGCAAGGGCAGTGAAAGCCTGCGCCTTCACGCCCTGTTCGAGACTTTGTCATCCGCTCAGTCCGCGAGAGGTTCAGGCGCCGGCTGGGGCTCTTGGCCATCGGAATATCGATCGCCCCACACCGGTGCCGTCGATGCTTTCGAAAAGGAGCATCATGCTGATATCGAGTTCCACCAATGGCTGCAGTGGCTCGCCCATGTGCAGCTATGCGAGGCCCAGGAATGCTGCCGCAAGGCCAATATGCGGATCGGCCTTTATCTTGATATCGCAGTTGGCGAAGCACTCGACGGATCGGCCACCTGGAGCGAGGAACCCTCCTATGTGGCCGGAGCAGCTGTTGGCAACCCGCCGGAGCCCTTCGCGACGCAGGGGCAGGACTGGAAACTGGCGGCTCTGCACCCCGATAGGATCACGGCCGGTGAACCCACCCCCTTTACCCGCCTGATGAGGGCTTCGATGCGGTATGCTGGCGCCATCAGGATCGATCATGCCGCCGCCTTCGCTAGACTGTATCTCGTTCCCACCAATGCCACCCCGGCAGACGGCGCCTATGTCCGTTATCCCGTCGATGACATGCTGGAACAACTGGCGAACATGTCGCGCCATTACAAATGCTTGGTCATCGGCGAAGACCTCGGCGAGATTGCAAGTGGGCTTCGCGAGGACCTCGCCTTGGCCGGCGTCCTTTCCTATCGCATCCTGTCCTACGAGCAGACAGAGGAAGGCTTCGTTCTTCCGGAACACTACCCGCAGCTCGCGCTTGCCTGCGTCTCCACGCACGATCATCAGACTTTCGCCGGATGGTGGAAGGGCGCCGACATCGCTCTTCGACTGGAACATGAGCTTGTGTCGGAAGAAACAACCATTCAACATCAAGACAACCGCGTTAAAGAGCGCAAAAGGGTGCTGAAGGCTTTTTCAGCTTTGGGTCTCCTTGCCTCAGACGCTGGTCCACCGGCCAGCGAGCCGGAAGAGCTCGCCATGGCCGCGCATGAATTCATCGCCATGACGCCCTCGATGCTGGCCTCCGTTCGTCTGGCGGATCTGACGGATGAACCCGCACCGACCAATATTCCTGGCACCGACAGGACTTATCCGAACTGGAGGCCGAAGCTCTCGGTCGATCTCGAGATTCTCGAAAAACATCCGCGCGTTCGACGTGTCGCCGCAATCATGAACCGGTATCGTCCACGCCATGCCAGGAGATACAAGGGCGAGCCTACACCGATTTGATGGCCTCGTATCGTCTCGCGCTCGCCAGTCGAGGAGGGTGGATTGTTGGTGGGATTTGCGCACGCGATACCATCACCTGGCGTGATCGGCCAGCGAGATACCTGAAGGGAATATCGAAGCTTTGCTTCTGGTTGCCCTGCCGGCGCCGTAGCGACCGGACCTTGAAGGCCTCTGTTGTCGTAGGGGGCTCATCAAATGCACGCCACTGCCTTTTCTCCTGCCTCATGACCCTCGCGTTCGGTCCCGCGGGACCCAATTTCCTCGTGCGCTGGAGGCTGTCTCAGGGGGTCTGCGTCGCGATGTTGAGCCGTCCGCCGCCTCAGGCTTGGAATGTCCCGATCAAGGCGGCTCCTCCGCGACCGGCGCAATAATCGTCCGCATCCACTGACGGGCGAACCTGTTGGTCTTGCCGGCGAGAGCCGTCGGCATTCTATTAAAGCCGTGCACCGCTTCAGGAACTAGGATGCAGCGAACATCTCCTCCGGCGCGCCTCCAGCGTCGGAAGACCTCGATACTGTCATCGGCGATGGGATCGAGGCGGCCTGCGATCAGGAGGGCCTGGGGAAGTCCCTCGAAATTGCCCTCGGCCGGTCCGCCTCGCTTTTCCTCGGGCAGTGATGGCGTCAAGCGGCGCAGATTTTCAAGGGCTGAAGGTCCATCGATGAGCAGGCTTTCGGGGGTGCTTTGTCGAAGGCTGGGCGAACCCTTTAGATCGAACGCCCCGCATATGGCATAAAATCCCTTCACGACATGCCCGCAACCGACGGCACGGAGATGGAACAGGGCTTCCATTGCGAGATGAGCACCCGATGATTCACCCGAAAGCACGATATGTGGAACGCCGAAACGAGCAATGTCCGTCGCCAGCCACTGAGTGGCGGCTAGGGCGTCCTCAAGCGTTCTCGCAAGATTATCATCCGTCGCATTGCGGAAATCGATGACGGCAACGGCGGCACCACAGTCGGTGGCGATCTGGCTCGCCAACCGATCTTCCAGCCGCGCATCACCCATCACCCAGGCGCCACCATGGAAATGGACAACAAGCGCGCGCGCCCGACCAGAAGGATGGGTAACACGGATGGACAGCGGGCGGTCCGGCATTGTGAGAACCGACACCTGCGAGCACAGGCGCCTGACATCAGGGGTCAGTGCATGCCAGGTTCTCGTCGCAATCTGAACGAGGCGCGCATTCCAGCGGCGGCCGGTTTTGAACCGGGGCATCCACGACAGAAGCCGGTTGAAGCGGCGCGCCTGTCGCAGATCCTCTTGCGATAGGTCGAAGGGGCAGTCCGCTCTACTCGTGGCCACATCATCAGCGACGGCCGAGCCTATGGCGTCATCACGACCTTTATGCATTTGTCCTTCTTGTCTCGGAACGTCTCATAGAGCGCCGGCCCCTCTTCAAGGGTCGCGCGATGAGTGATGATGAAACTCGGATCGATTTCGCCCTCTTCGATCCGGCGAAGCAGGTCAAGGGCGTAGCGATTGACGTGCGTCTGGCCCGTCCGGATCGTCAGTCCCTTGTTCATCGCGGCACCAAACGGGATCTTGTCAAGCAGGCCGCCGTATACGCCCGGCACCGAGACAATACCACCGGGCCGGCATGCCATGATGGCGGTTCGCAGCACATGAGGACGGTCGGTCCCAAGTAATGTGGCAGCCTTGACCTTGTCGATGACGGCATCGAACGACGCCGTGGCATGCGATTCTGCGCCCACTGCATCGATGCATTTGTCGGCGCCGTGGCCAGCTGTCATTTCCTTGAGAAGTTCGGGTATGGTATCGTCGATTTCGTCGAAATTGATCGTCTCGGCGCCCGCCTGCCGAGCAAGGGCGAGCCGCTCCGGCACATTGTCGATTGCGATGACCCTCGCGGCGCCCTGCATCAAAGCGCTTTTGATGCAGAACTGACCGACCGGGCCGCATCCCCAGATGGCCACGATATCGGTCGGCTCAATCTCGCAGTTGGCTGCGGCCATCCAGCCCGTGGGGAATATATCGCCAAGGAACAATGCCTGTTCATCGCTCATTCCATTGGGGATGACGATCGGAGAAACGTCAGCGTAGGGAACGCGCACGTATTCGGCTTGTCCACCCGCATAGGCGCCGGTTAGGTGCGAGTATCCGAACAGGCCTGCCGTCGGATAACCAAAGGCTTTCGTGGCATTTTCGGCATTGCGATTGGTCCGCTCACAGACCGACCAGTTGCCCTTCAGACACTGCTGGCATTCGCCGCAGCATATGGTGAAGGGCACGACGACGCGGTCGCCGACCTTCAGCTTCTTGTTGTCGGCGCCAACCGCCACGACCTCGCCCATGAATTCATGCCCGAGAACGTCACCTTTCTCCATGAAGGGAATATAGCCATCCATTAGATGAAGGTCGGATCCGCAGATGGCGCATGCTGTCATCTTGATGATCGCATCTCGTCCATCCTCTATCACCGGATCCGGCACCTCGTCGCAGCGGATGTCGCCCTTGCCGTGCCAGCACAATGCTTTCATGGTCTTGTTTCCCTATATTGAGAGTGAGTGCTCTACTCCCCCGCCGTGCCTTGAGCGCGGGTGCGGGTTGTTACGCTCAAAAACAGCGCCAAGGCGCCGATGACATAGTAGGGCCACCGGGCCGGACCGGGCAGATCGGCGGCCACCGCCAGAAGTAACAGAATTGCCCCTGAAAGCGCGTCCAGAAACAAATGCAATCGGATGCGCAGAAAGCGGATCACGCCAAGCTCGTAGTCGGTTGCCAGACTGTAAAGAAGAACGACGAGGCCAAGAGACATCGTCAGCGCCCGAGCAGGGCCACCGATAGTGACCAGCAAGGGCAAACCAATCAAGAGTAGCCCGACGATGTAGTCGACGGTTGCATGAATGAGTGTCGGGATGAATCGCACGCGGTCTCCTGAAGCTTGGCGTCACGCTCTCGGAACCTGGAGGTCTTACGATTGTTCCTGATGCGCTGGCAAAAACCTCAGACGTGCGATTTGCCTGGACGTGCCGACCATGAGAGAGGAATCAAGAAAATCGCGAAGGCTGGCTCGACGGTTGGCGCGCAAAGGTCTGGGCCTGGCGCACGCCGTCGGCTCCGCACTGGCGTGATCGAAGTGCTGGTCGACATTATCATCGACGCTGATCGGGTGTCACAGATGACGGCAGGAGGCCATGATATCCCTCAAGCCTGGACGCTCTGGAACATCATTCGAAGGATCGCGATCACGCAGACGATGCATACCGACCAGGTAAAAAAGGAGTTGAGGAAGAGTAGCGCGAGCTTGCGCATGGGACCATGGATATAATCCTCGATGATTGCGCGCGTGCCGATATCCATATGGATCGCGCTGAGGACGATGAAGCCTGTGAGGACAGCGCGATCCAAAAACTGCCCATGGATGCGACCACGAACGCTCGGTCACGCCCGAATAGGTAAATCCCAACGCCGATCATATATATGGCGTCAGAAGGCCGAGGGCGAGCCCAGACGCCTGTTTGAGCACATAGGATCGCGTCCCGCCTTTCGCAGAGCCCAGACCCCTAACCCGTCCGAGGGGTGTTGTCATCGCGTCCGCCCCTTGTGTCCCGGGCCATCTGGGACGCGGGCATGACAGACGCCTTCACCTGAGGCGTCAAGCCTTCTTTGTGACCTCGTCCCTTTCGTACGGTGGCCGACAAAGCGAGAAATCTTTGGAGCATTCTCCCAGGCGGGCCGGCGATTAAACGTCGCGCCTTCGGTCCGCGCCCTGATCCCGCAGCAATGCTCAGGAAGGCGACTGACGCCCTCGTGCAGGGATAAAATATGTCCAAACGTTGCAGAGCCGGCAGCGAGTGCCTTGGCTTGAGCGCATTGAACTGGCGGTCCGTCGTCTATTTGATTGCGATCTCCCTATCCTTCAGGCCTGACTTGAGCCTGTCGATCAGGTCATGGCGCGTCTCCGTCCATTCCCCGGTTGCCGCCCAATATTCAACCTTGAGCGTCGTCTTTTCGGCTGACAGGTCATCGGAATAGACGCGTGGCAACGGCTGGCGGCGAACACGAGTGTCGGAGGCGATGATGTCGAGCAGCGTTCGTTTCGCGAGATCGACATCGGCATCGTTGCTGACGGCGATAGACAGTTCCTGCCTCCTTTCCGGCTCCCGGCTGTGGTTGACGATCGGCGTGTTCCACAAGGTCGAATTGGGAGCGAGCAGATATAGACCATCGGCTGTCCGCAGCTCGGTGGCAAACAGCCCCACTTCGATGATCTTGCCCTTGATGCTCGAAGTTTCGATATATTCCCCGACCCGAAAAGGACGCAGGACGAGAAGCATGATCCCGGCTGCGATGTTCTGCAGCGTGCCCTGAAGAGCAAGACCAATGGCAAGGCCGGCAGCGCCGAGAGCGGCGACGATAGAGGCGGTCTGAACGCCGAACTGTCCCAGGACCATCACGAAAACGAGGATCAGGAGGCCGTAATGCAGGACATTTTCAAAGAAGCGGGCCAAGGTCTCATCAATGCCGTGAATGCGTGAGAGGCCCTTATAGGCCCACCGGCTCACGAACCCCGAAAGTATCCATCCCCCCACGAGGAGCACCAGGGCACCCGCAAGTGATAGACCATAGTGAATGGCAAGCGTGCCCAACTGGGCGAGCGCCGTCGGCGTGGCGGCAATTGATTCCGCTGTTGTTTCCATAATCTGCCTTTCCATCGGCGCGACGCAGCCCTCGCGTGGCGGCCGGCGCCGCTAATCTGATTAGGGCCGCGCGCCCTGGTGATAAATTTCATGATAGGGCGCGGATGCCTCGCCAGAAACTTGAAGGCCCGCGGAAAAGTTCCGGCCCCGAAACCCGAGCGCCTGCGTATGCAGGTTGTCGAGCGCCAATGCCGCCGCCGCCCACCAGATGGGTTCGACGACTTCCAGATCCCCGTCGCAATGCCGGTGGCGCGTCCTAAGCAGGAGCTACTCTGCCCATAGAACCATAAAGGGATCATCCTCCCGCAGATCGACCGTAAGGGTCTTCGCGAGTTGAACCCTGGCGCTGCTCCACAGGTTGCGATAGGTGCGGTTCGCGAGGACCGGTGGCAGAGCAATCTCCGGCTGGGCCAGACGCAGCACCTGCGACGTTGCGGGTGCATGCAGGACGTTGAAGACAAGCCGGGGGGCGACGACGATCAGGGCATGATCTGAAACGGACCGCGCGAAGGCCACTATCCTTTGCGCGCCATCCCCAGTGGCAGCCAAGGGCAGGTAGTTACCTTTCCTAAAGAGACCGGGCGCCTGATGTCGAAGGCCAAGCAGGGCCGAGACGAGTTGCTGCTTGAAACCGGCTGTCTGCCAATCGGTGTTGCCGCCGTCTGATCCGAAAAATTGAGACGGGAGCTGCTCTTCTAACGCCGCGAATTCCGGCTCCCGGCGGTTATCTGGATCGACAAGGCTGAAATCGTGGCCCTCGCTTCCCTGGTAGATGTCGGCGACGCCCGGTGCCGCCAGTTTGATCAGCGTCTGGGTGAGGCTGTTTGCGAGCCCCGCGCGAATAAAGGGTTGCAGCGTTTCTACGAAATCGGTCTTGAACCCCCTGTTGTCAGGCGACAGGAGTGCGCGGGCGTAGTCGAGGACGGCTGCCTCGTAGGCGTCATTCACCTCACCCCAGTTCGTGCGCAGTTTGGCCTCCCGCAACGCCTTTTCGAGATAGGGCAGGAAGCGTTCTTGAAGAGCCTGAATGCCTTCGTCGTCATCCGCGACAAGGCCGACAGGCCAGGCCCCGGCGAGCGCCTGGTAGATCATCCATTCGACTGCCGGCTCCGGTGCCGGGCCCTCGGGTAGATGTTGGACGTTGGCCCGGCTCATGCCGCGCCAGCGGTCAACCGCCTCCACCCAGATGCCGGGAGCCTCGGTGAGGCTGTAAAGGCGCGCGCGGGCGTCTTCGCCGCGCTTGGTGTCATGCGTCGACGTCGCGGACAGGCCATCGGGTTGCGTGGCGAGACGTTCCGACATCTCAGCATGGAAGCGTTCAACTGAGAAGCTGCGCGGCATCGGCTCCGCACCCACCTCGTTGAGCGCCAACACTGCATTGTGCCGGTAAAACAGTGTGTCTTCTAGCGATTTTGCCATCAACGGTCCGGTCAGCTGCTGGAACCGCGTGCGAAACTCCAGGGCTGCTGCCGATGCAAATCGGGCGTCATCTTCCTTCAGGATGCGTGCGATGAAGGCGACCGTCTCGAGATCGGCATCGCCGGGCTCGCGTCGAACCGCGCCCAGCACCTGGTCGAGCATGGAGCGACTTTCCGGCGGCAATCCACGGAAACTGCCATAAGTTCGATAAACGGGAAAAGCGACCAGCAGCTCGCGCAGCCCCCTCCGTAGCGCGCTGTCGGCAAGAGACGGATGGGGCGGCTCCTTCGAGCTGATTTCCAGCGCGAGAGCAAGGAGGGCGGAGAACTCGCCGGCGAAATTCTTGTCCACCATCAGCAGTTTTGCCTCGCGCAGCTCCTGCTTGACGTCAACCGACGCGCCCGTCGAACGGGCATAGGCGTCGCGCAGCTCGCTAAGGCCGGTGGCGTCGACCAGCGCCTGGCCGACGGACGAAATGAATTCATAACCGGTGGTGCCGGCGACCGGCCAGTCTCGCGGAAGGCGCTCGCCATGGCCGAGGATCTTTTCGACGGTAATATAGCAGGCCGGGCCCGTCTTCGATCGCAATCGGTGCAGATAGGGGGCTGGATCCGCCAGTCCGTCGATGTGATCGACGCGCAAGCCGTCCACCATCCCGTCACGAACCAGCTCCAGGACGAGACGATGGGCATCGTCAAAGACCATGTCGTCTTCAACCCGGAGCCCCACAAGCCCGGTGATCTCGAAAAAGCGGCGATAGGACAGGTCGCTGGCCGCATCCCGCCAGGACATCAGCCGATAGGGTTGCTGATCGTGGAGACGGGCAATGCCCGCCTTGTCCGATATCTGCAGGACGGCACTTTCGCGCCCGGCATAGCTGTCCGGCGTCATCGGATAGAAGTTGTCGAAATAGGCGAGCGCCGGCTTGCCGCTTCGAGGATCGGCTTTTACCGACACATCACCGGCCGCAAGGACCCTTTCGAAACTGTCGCCGAGAAATGGCAAGGTCAGGCGGCGCGACCAGTCAATGTCGAAGTAGCGGGCAAACCGGCTCTGTTCGCCAAACTCGATAACGTCGCGCCACCACGTATTCTCCAATGACGCTGCCATATGGTTCGGCACGATGTCGAGAATGAGCCCAAGCCCTTCTGCCCTGAGCGCCCCGATCATGCGGTCAAATCCGTCGCGGCCGCCGATCGCCGGGTCGATTTCATTGGCATCGGTCACGTCGTAACCATGCGTGGAGCCGGGCGCGGCCTTGAAGATCGGCGAGGCGTAAAGATGGCTGATGCCAAGCCGTCTGAGATAGGGCGCAAGCGCACCCGCGCGATCAAACGTCATGCCGTTGCGAAACTGAACTCGATAGGTAGCGGTCGGAATGGTCATGGAAAGCCTTCGGATGAGAATGAAGAAGGGTTGAAACCTGTCGCAGGAAACCCTCGGCGCGTGCTCTTGTTCCCGATCCAGGTGCTTCCAGGCGAAAGCCGAAACGTCGACGCGCAGCGGTGGGTCGCAGGTCGCCATCCGGCTAACGGCATGACGGGCGTTGCTTCAAGAAGAGGCTTCTGGCGTCGTCGTCGCACGGCCGAAGCTTCCTTGCGCTCGCCATAGCCTCGCCAGCCGAGTGACGCTGCGTACGCTAGCGAACGATTGCCAGCCTCCGGGAACCAGTCACGGGCACTCAGGTTCGGTGATCAGATGACAGGAGAACGACGATGCATGCGGCAGACTGGATGACGATCTTTTCATCTATCACGCTGGCGAGCTGGATGGCTGCCGGGGCGACGGCGATCTTCGGCGTTCACAAGGAGGTTAGGCATCCGGCCGCAACCCATGCGGCTGAATGGCTGATGGCGGGTTTCATGCTCATTGGCGCCACCTCCGTCACGATGATCATTCTGCTCTCGGCGCTGTCGTGACAAGTGTCAGCCCCCGTATCCCGCCGGTCTTTCCCTTCTCCGCAGGATTCTGTCTTGGTGTCGGTCTCGGCGGATATCTCGATGGCGTCGTGTTTCATCAACTCCTGCAATGGCACCATCTCTTCAGTTCCTGGTATCCGATCACGTCGGTCGAGAACCTGCAGTTCAACACATTCTGGGACGGCGTGTTCCACTCGATCGCCTACCTGTTCATCCTGGCCGGCCTTTTTCGCCTGTGGCGCGCGGCGCGTCTTGTTCACTTCAGGTGGTCGACCCGGTGTCTGACGGCCTCCATTTTGACCGGATTTGGCGCCTTCAATCTCATCGAAGGCCTTGTCGACCACCAGATGTTGGGTATCCACCACGTCAATGAGACCGTTCTGCGTACGAACTGGCTGTATTGGGATATCGCCTTCCTGGCCTGGGGCGGAGCCATGATGCTGATAGGCCTGTTGTCATGGAGGCACATCCATGCGTGAGATCGGAGCCGTCCTTTTGAAAGAGGCGCTGACAGCGTCGATCTGGTCATCCTTCGGCCTTGGGGTCCTTGCCGCCACGCGGCCGGTCTGGTCCCATTTTCTGTTCGCAGAAACCGTCTCGCTTGCCGACCAGCTTTCCCTTCGCTGTCTCGGCTTTTAAGTCGTGAATGCAGCCATTGCCCGCATCGCGAGCGTCAGCCCAGGCGCCCGGGCCATCCAACATGAGGCAGGCGGCGCCGCCGGCCGTTTGTTATCGCTCGATCGTGCCGTTTCTCCGTATCTTTCTTTGTAGAAGGAGGATGCCGTAAAGCAGTGCTTCGGCCGTGGGAGGACAGCCCGGCACGTAGATATCGACGGGCACGACGCGGTCGCAGCCGCGCACCACAGAATAGGAATAGTGGTAATAGCCGCCGCCATTGGCGCAGGATCCCATGGAGATGACGTAGCGCGGCTCAGGCATCTGGTCGTAGACCTTGCGCAGCGCCGGCGCCATCTTGTTGCAGAGCGTGCCGGCGACGATCATCAGATCCGACTGGCGCGGACTGCCGCGCGGGGCGATGCCGAACCGCTCGACATCGTAGCGCGGCATCGACATCTGCATCATCTCGATGGCGCAGCAGGCAAGACCGAATGTCATCCACATGAGCGAGCCGGTACGCGCCCAGGTGATGAGCTCGTCGGTACTGGTAACGAGAAAACCCTTATCGGCGAGCTCGGCGTTGATGATGCCCATCGTTGGATCGTCGCGCCGGCCTTCGCCCGGAAACTGGAATTTCGCGGGCGCCGGACCGGAACGATCGGGTTCATTTGACATGGTGGATCTCCTGCGTTGTCCACCAGACAAGCGTCGGTGTCGGAAGTTCCCGGATGAGGTGCCAAAGATCGGCTCGGCGCGGTGGGAACACGCGCGGGCGTTTTCAGTTGGAAGCCGTCAGATGCGAGGTGCTCATGCGGTTTGTTCCTTCACTCGTGCACGGTGTTGCCGACTATGTTTCCGGCGCTGCGATATTAGCGGTACCTGTGATCGTTCAAGAGCCGGAGCCCGCGCGACACGTGATGATGATTATCGGCACCCTGGTTCTTCTCAATGCTGTCCTGACCAATTACGAACTTGGCATCCTGCCCGTGATTTTGCTTCGCCTTCATCTGCGCATCGATGCTGTCTTCAGCGTCCTGATGATTGTCCTGCCGTTCATTGTCACGCTCAGCTTGTCGATGGCCGTCATGACGCGCGTGTTCGGCGTGATGTTTCTGGTGCTGGCGGCATCGACAGTGCTTTCAGGCAAATCTCTCGTCGGCCATGATCGTGCCGGGCCGCGGACGCGTCGATCAAGACAGGAATGAAGGACACGATCGTCGATCAATGCCGCTGGTCGTGACCCGACGCAGGCGAGGCGACCTCGCTCAGCGCCTTCGCGATCGCCAGGGCCAGGCTGGCGGCCGCTTGCGCGCGAGCCTCCGCGTTGGTCGAATTGGCAAGGCCATATCCGTGTCTGCGGACGATGGCGATGGCGCGCTCAAGCGCCCAGGATGGAGGAGCCGGGGCATGACCTAGCTCCGCGTCGCGTCCCGGATCACTTGCGCGCGTCATCATGGCTATGGTGGCGATCTCGTTCGCCGCCCCCGCCCGACACGCCGCTGCGTGTCCTGTTATCGGATTCGGCCGGAGGTTTTTTCACCTGAAGCGGCGCCTTGGCGTTTTCATGTGACGCGCCCGGCCCGCCTTGGCGAATGGTTGATGGGCTTCTCGATGATGTTGACATGGCTCCTCGCTCTACCGGTCCTGCTGATAGCCCTGATGGGTGGTGTTGACCTTGCTGTTACCCTGTTGTCCGATCTTGTCAGGGTTTTCCGCTGGCTTTTGCCCCGCTGATTTATTGTTCTCCCGGGGCGCCTGGCCGGAACCCTTGTCGGACCTGTTGGCAGCCGGGACGGGGGGAAGTTTGCTGTTCATGATATGCTCCTAGTCCGGATCTCGGTTGGCGGCATGATCCTGGTATTGTTCGCTCTGGACCGCCTTTCCATCGAGGCCGCGCTCGCGAGAGTGGCGCGCCTTGTCCCTGTTGGATAGGACCATGTTCTCGGGCAACACGTCCGGCTCCAGATCCGTCATTGCGCCCGATCCGTCTCTCTTGCCTTTGGCGCCGGCGCCGATGTGCTTGTGATCTGCGTTTGGCATAAAATCCTCCTATCGGGTGTTGGCTCACCTCCCAACAACCAACCCGGATTGAAGTTCCGCGACCAGTTGGCTGCAGCACGGTCAAATTGACAAAAGCCTGATGCGACGCCCAGGCAGAGCGAGGACGAGGAATATTGAAGATCCGATCTGCCGGCCTCGGTCGTGACCTCATCCCCTTGTTCTACGTTAGGAGCGAGCCCCCTGGAATGTTGGCAGGATCAAATGCTGCGGTTTGGAACATCACCTGTCGATAAATGTTATGACTTAGATGAAAGGAGATCGATCATGGGAATGAACAAGCCAAAGGATGGTGCCCCCGGCACGACGGATCAGTCGCCGCGCTGGGAAGGTCCGCAGGAAAACACCCCGAGAGGCTATCTCCCGGCCAAGGACAATCCGGACCTGGCTGAAGATGCCAATGGCGAAACCAATGCAGATCCCGAGGTGAAGAAGATCTCGGATGGATACAAGCAAAAGGGCGAATGATATGTCCGATGTCAGGAAAGATGCCCAGGGCCAGTTCGCACCGTCGCAGGCCGACCGCAAAGCAACAGGCGTTGCCAGTGCCAAGCCGACTGTGATCACCGGCTCCGAGGACGCGACCGCCCACAAGACCCCGCCGGGCGATAAGCCGGTGAAGGAGTGGGATGTCAATCACGATCCGTCGAGTTCGAATGAAGGCGACATGCGCTAGGTCGGACATCCGTTTCCGGCTCCGCGGGCCTGAGCCGCTCCGGGATCGATAGCCGTGCACCAAGGCTGGACCGATTTGCCACCAGCCCTAGGCTATCCCATTTTACTTTTGAAACCAGGCTCGGCAGGATTTTCAGGAGCATTTCATGTCAGACGGCAATCAGGGACCCGAATGGTGGTTCGCTTGGGTTGGAGCGACCAACACCAACCTTGGAATGGCACGGTTTTTGGCTCTTCCTCTTGTTTTCATCGCGATATTTGGAACGGTCATGTGGCTGGTTTTGCCCTCCACATGATCCACTGCTGCACGGAAGCGGTAGTGTAAGCGTCGATCCACCCATGGACCGCAGCTTTGTCACGGCGACCACACGTCGACGACGCCGATCGGCCGACCCCCTCAAAAGGGGAAGCGCTGTCAGGCACCGCAAATTCCATATGCGTGGGCGCGCCTGCTCACATCTGCCGCGGCGTGGTGCTGCACGCCCGATCGCAAAATGCTTTGCGACCGCACCATGGCAGGCGATCAAATCTTTGCGTTCTTTCCAGACATGCGCAAGGACAGAAATTTCTCTGTCAGCTGTGTGACATGGGCGTCGAGCCACTCGGCCATGGCTTTTTCCTCGCCAAGATTGGCTTTCAATCCAGCGACCGCGGACATGAATCCGCCCGCTTCCGCTACTGCCAGCAGAGATTTGTATGCGGCGATCTCGAAATTTTCAAAGGCGAAGTTGGCGAATGAGTCTTTCAGGATTTCATCACCCGCGACCGTATGGCCAAGTGCAGCCATCGATCCCGTGAAAGACAGAGCCATGTCCTTCAGTGTCGAATGGTCCTCATCAAGCCCCGCCAGGATTTCCTCGATGCGGCGGATCTGTCCTTGCGTCTCGGTGATGTGCTGGTCGAGCTTTCTGGCCACTTCCGGATAGTTCTCAATGCGGCCAAGCTGCGGCTTCATGATGCTGAGCGCCTGGTTTTCCATTGCATGGGCGTTGCGCAGGCCGACGATAAAAACGCTGCGGGTCTCGTTATCTGCCATTGAATGTCCCCATAAGTTTCAGCCGTCAAGGCGGGTTTCCAGCTCGAACTTGATCATGGCGCCCGTGTTCCCATGCCTGGAACAGACGACCGCGTGCGTCCGGTACCGTACCAATGGCGTCGCGGGCGCGGCGGTCTGGGGTCGAGCGGACCGGAGCGCGGGATGATGATCACGCCGAACCCCGCGCTGGAAGGCTTGGAGGAGGAGGACCAGGAACGCCTCATCGACATCGAGAAAGATGCACTCTCCACCTTGGTTTCGCGACCGCTGGAAAACCGTTCGCAGAACTTGCCGAGATGTCGGCCCGCCACACCGGTGACGGGCCAGAGGAGAACGAGATGCCACTGCCGCCGCGCAATCAGCAGGCGTTGGCGGCTCCAGATTGAGTGGAGCTGGTGGGAGCAGGGTTGCCGGTGCCGCTGTCTGTCGTGCGCTGGCAGTCGTTTGGATCGCCACCCGAAGCACCGGACGTGCTGGTATTGTCGGAGGGGTTGCCCGCATCCGCGCCGGAGCCCGTTGAGTTGGCGCCGGTGGAGTTGCCGTTCATGTTTGCGCCGCCCGTCGTGGCATTGCCCGAGCCGCCGCCGTTATTACTGGAGCCGCCGCTGTTGGTGCCGGATGCATTGCTACCCGAGGAGGAGTTGCTCCCGGACGTGGCGCCGCCGGCTCCTCCCGAGCTTCCAGAGGACTGGGCCATTGCCGAGGCGGCAAGACTGAGTGAGAGCGCGGATGTTGCAAGTATTTTCAAGATCATGAGTATCACCTCTGGTTGTTCATCAATGCAGCGATTGATGGATGATCGTTGCATGGCGCTAACCACAAGTCGGGGGCAGGGTTCCTTCGGTACAGGCGCCATCCGCCTGTATGTGCGCCAACGTACGAAACTCCTGTCGGTCGGCTCGAGATCGCCGGACAGGTAGGACCCGTGACGCCCAAGCCACGAGCGCACGTGATGCGCCACATCTCTCCGGCCTTTTTCGTCGCTCTGACGATATGCGCACCACTCCAGGTCCCTAGTCGTTTCTGAAAACGTCGGGCAGGTAATGACGGTCGATGATGGCGAGGGTCCTGTCGGGGCGAATGACATAGGTCTCCTCGACCCGCCGTCCCCATTCGTCCGTAAAGTCGTGGGGAAAAGTGGACCCGACCGGCGAACGGGTCAATCTGCCGTTCGGCTGACCCCTGTAGGTGATGCTGCCGACAATAGGAGAGAGCCCCTCGCCGTTTAGGTTCGAGGTGCAGCCCGTCAGCCAACCAATGCACAGGATGGTGGTCGCGATGATTTTCATGATGACTTCCGGTGTGACTATGACTGGCTGGCGAGACGTAAGGGCACCCGTGCATCGCGGAAAGGGCAACCACCCGGTTTCGGTTCGCAGTTGGCGTTAGGACCGATGTTTTACCCCAGACACGGCGTCGTTTCGGGCCTCGACCTCTTTGGCGACAGGCGCCCCGGCCTGAGGGGAAACAAAGCCTCTAGGCCGCGGACCTTCAGATGCAGGAAGGGCCGCAGATTATCCTACCTGCGGCCTTTGTTGCTAGATCATCACTTCGCCACCCGTAACCGGGATGACGGCGCCCGTCATGTAGCTGCCGAGGTCGCTTGCCAGAAGCACGTAGGCACCTGCCAGTTCGGCGGGCTGGCCGGCGCGGCCGATCAGCGTTTGCTCACCGAACTTGGCCGCCTTTTCCGCCGGCATTGTCGAGGGGATGAGTGGCGTCCAGATTGGACCGGGCGCCACGGCATTAACCCGGATCCCCTTGTCGGCGACCATTTCAGCCAGGCCGGCGGTGAAATTCAGCACCGCGCCTTTCGTGGATGCATAGGCGAGGAGTTGCGGCGAGGGCTGGCGCGACTGGATCGAGGTCGTGTTGATGATGGCGCTTCCCGGCTGCATGTGCGGAACCGCTGCCTTCGACAGGAAGAAGGGGGCATAGATGTTGGTGCGGAAGGTTTCGTCCCATTCGGCGGCAGAAATATCGCCGATGTCCGCGTAGGTGCGCTGGAAAGCAGCGTTGTTGACAAGGATGTCGATCCTTCCCAATCCGGCGACCGCCTGTTCGATCAACGCCTTGCAATGGTCTTCCGACTTGATGTCTCCGGGCGCGAGAACCGGCCTGCGCCCCGCTTGCTCGACCCACCTGGCCGTGTCACGGGCGTCCTCCTCCTCGTCGAGGTAGGAGATGACAATATCTGCTCCCTCGCGCGCGAACGCGATCGCCACGGCTTTTCCGATACCGGAATCGGCGCCGGTGATCAGTGCGACCTTGCCCTCAAGCTTGCCGTTGCCTTTGTAGGACTGTTCACCGTGATCGGGCACAGGCTGCATCTTTGCCGTGCTGCCCGGCGGCTGTTGCTGTTGTTCCGGATAAGGGGGCTTCGATCGCCGGATTTCTTCTGACATGTCGATCTCCTCAAAGGTTGCACAGGTCAAACAGACGGGCTCTTCCAATGTTCCTTTCGCGCAAGAGCTCGCTCAACATTTACCGTCGGCTCTTGCCAGTAACGGTGTCCTTTTCGATGTGTCCCCCAACGTTCTGGGGGAGCGGCCCTATCGATCGTCTTGGGACCGACATCAAGTGCCGCGCAAACCGTGTTGGCGCCAGTCGTTTTGTTCCTTGGCTAAAACGGGACCTGCGTGATCAGCAGCAGGGCGTTAATGGCCAGCGCCGCGGCAAGCAGCATTGCAAAAAGGCGCGGATACTCTTCCATCCTGTCCGCCGATCTCTGTTGCGCGGCCGTGTCGTGATCAGGGAATGCAAATCTTTCGGGCCAGCCTTCTATGGTTGCATCTCTATCATCTTTTCCATCGGCATCATGTTCTGCGTCAGATGATCCATGATCCAGATCGAGCCGAGGACAATCAGAAAGACCACCATAACCCCGAAAACCAGGGCCAGGACATTATTGGTATTGTCCGGGCCCGTCGTGATGTGGAGGAAGAACACCAGATGGACGCCCATCTGGGCGATCGCCAGTACAATGAGAGCAACCGGCACGGCGGGCGGGTAGATGATGTCGGATCCTGCCAGGGCAAAGGCTGCCACCGTCAGCAGTACAGAAAACCCAAGCCCGAGGCTGGCGTTGCGGATCCAATGGCCGGCATCCTCGGCCGGTTCATCGCCCGGCGAATGATCATGCTCACCGTGTGACCACGAACCCTCCAGGGACTGATCGCGCTCCAGGTCGCTCATGCTACCGCTCCCATCAGATAGACGATCGTGAAGATCCCGATCCAGACAATGTCGAGTGCGTGCCAAAAAAGATTGAAGCAGATCAGCCGATGATTGATTTCGGGCCGGAAGCCCTTGACCTGGATCTGCGCCATCATGGTGGCAAGCCACAGCCCGCCCGCCGTCACATGCACTCCGTGCAGGCCGACAAGGCCGAAGAAGGACGTCAACATCGCGCTGCGTTGCGGGGTGATGCCGCGGCTGGCGAGATCGACGAACTCCTGCAGTTCGAGCAGCACGAAGACGAGCCCGAGCAGGCCGGTCAGGAGAAGCAGGATTTGGGTCCACAAAAGATTGCGAGCATTGCTGGCCGCAAAAGACAGCATGCAGGTGTAGCTCGACAGGAGGAGCACTGCTGTCTCCCATCCGACACGGGGAATATCGACGATATCGCCGACAGTTGGTCCCCCGGCCGTCGCATGGCGTTGCACCGCAAAGGCCGCGAAAAAACAGGAAAAGATCACGATATCGCTCAAAAGGTAGATCCAGAAGCCATAGCCGACCAGGATCCTCTTTGCAGCCGGGCCGGTGGCACCCTGACCCGTTCCGGGTCGCGGGTCTCTGGCACCATGAGCCCTGTGTCCAAGCCGATGCGGGTCCTGCTGGACCCGGTGTAGCGCCTCCACGCTGGCCGGCAATCCTGCATCGCTCATGACCCGACCTCCTGGCTGCTCAACCGCTCAAGAAGGGCTTCCCGGGATGCGCGCCGCGCCCTCTCGACGCGGGCCACCTCCTCGGCCGGAACCTCGAATTCGTGCACGTCACGCCAGGCAAAGACGACGAAGCCCGCAAAGGCGGCGACAAGCGCTGCAATCGCCAACCACCAGATGTACCAGATCATTGCAAAGCCGAAGACGGTCGAGAAGAACGCCGTATAGATGCCGACCGGACTGTTGATGGGCATCTCGATCGGGTGGTATTGCGGCTCGGGCGACAGCTGCTGTGTCTCGATAGCTTTCTGCTTGATGCCCCAGTAGGCCTCCTCTCCCTCGACATTGGGCATCACCGCGAAATTGAAGAAGGGCGGAGGTGAGGGCGTCGCCCATTCAAGGGACCGGCCATCCCATGGATCGCCCGTCGTGTCGCGGAGCCTGTCGCGGTTGCGGATACTGACCACCAGCTGCACGACCTGGCATATCACTCCGATGACGAGAATGACGATGCCAGCCACCGACACGTAGAGCCACGGTCGCCATTCCTCGAAATTGATGTGCTGCAAGCGGCGCGTCATGCCGTCGAGGCCAAGGACGTAAAGTGGTGTGAAGGTGACCCAGAAGCCAATGAACGCGCACCAGAAGGCAGCCTTGCCCCAGCCGGCATGAAGACGGAAGCCGAAGGCCTTTGGAAACCAGTATTCCATCCCGGCAAAGATGCCGAAGACGACGCCGCCGATGATCACATTGTGAAAATGGGCGACCAGGAACATGGAATTATGCGTCATGAAATCGGCGGGTGGCACTGCAAGCAGAACGCCCGTCAGCCCGCCGATGATGAAGGTGAAGATGAAGCCCATCGACCATAACATCGGCACTTCGAAGCGGATGCGTCCGCCATACATCGTGAAGATCCAGTTGTAGATCTTCACGCCGGTGCCGACCGCAATGATGCTCGACGAGATGCCGAAAAAAGTATTGACGGCGGCACCCGCGCCCATCGTGAAGAAGTGATGCAGCCAGACAAGCATCGAGACGACGCAGATGAACAGCGTCGCGGCGACCATCGAGCGGTAGCCGAACAGCGGCTTTCCCGAAAAGGTCGAGAAGATTTCGGAGAAGATTCCGAAGGCAGGGAGCACCAGGATGTAGACCTCCGGATGGCCCCATGCCCAGATCAGATTGACGAACATCATCGGATTGCCGCCGGCGGTGTTGGTGAAATAGTGCCAGCCGACATAGCGGTCGAGGGTGAGCATGGCGAGCGTCGCGGTCAGGATCGGGAAGGCGGCGACGATGAGCAGGCAGGAGGCAAGTGCGGTCCAGCAGAAGACCGGCATGCGCAGGTAATCCATCCCGCGGCAGCGCATTTTCAGGACGGTCGTGACGATGTTGATGCCGGTAATCAGCGTGCCGATGCCTGATATTTGAACGGCCCAGAGATAATAATCCACTCCAACGCCGGGACTATAGGTGGTCTGGCTGAGCGGCGGGTAGGGCAGCCAGCCGGTGCGGGCAAATTCGCCGATGAACAGAGACAGGTTGACGAGCAGGGCGCCGCTAGCTGTGAGCCAGAAGCCGACCTGGTTGAAGGTCGGGAATGCAACGTCGCGCACGCCGAGTTGCAGGGGCACGAGGAAATTCATGAAGCCGAGCACGAGCGGCATGGCGCCGAACAGGATCATGATCGTGCCATGCGCCGAAAAGATCTGATTATAGTGTTCGGGTGGCAGGTAGCCGGGCGCGTTGACGGCGATCGCCTGTTGCGTGCGCATCATGATCGCGTCCGCAAATCCGCGGATCAGCATCAAGACGCCAAGCAGACAGTACATGATGCCGATGCGCTTGTGATCGACGCTGGTGATCCATTCGCTCCAGAGATAAGGCCACCATCCCCTGACCGTCACCAGGGCAAGGATGCCGATCGCAATCAGAATGACGATCGCCGATGTGATCAGCGGGATAGGCTGGGACAGAGGAATTGCAGACAGGTCGAGCTTTCCGAACATGTCAATCCTTTCCGCCTGTCGAAACTTCGCGCCCGGCATGATCCGGCGCTTCGGGTTGCGGACCGGGGCCGGGCGGGATCATCTGACGGACAATGTCGTCAAACAGTCCTGGATCCTCAATCCGGTAGGTCGCTTGCTCGACACGCTGGCTCTGGTGCGTCAATGCGGTGTAGCTGTCGCGGTCGAGATTTTGTCCGCCCGACTTGATGCGATCGATCCAGGCGCCGAAATCGGCCGTTGCAAGACTGGAGACGTCGAACTGCATGTCGGAAAAGCCGTCTCCGGAAAATTGCGCGGATATGCCCCACATGGTTTCGGGCTGGTCGGCCTGCAGATGTAGCTGGGACACCATGCCTGGCATCGCATAGATCATCGATCCGAGCCGCGGGACGAAAAACGCATTGAAGACGCTGGCAGAGGTGATGGAGAAGTGAACAGGCCGGCCCGACGGCACGACAAGCCGGTTGACGCTTGCAACGCCTTGCTCCGGGTAGATGAACAGCCACTTCCAGTCCAGGGAGACAACCTGGACTTCGAGCGGGGGGGCGTTCGAGGGAAGAGGCCGGAACGGGTCCAGCCGATGCGAACCGATCCAGATAAGCCCGCCGATGAACATGATTGTGAGGATCGGGATCGACCAGACGACCGCTTCGATACGACCTGAATAGGACCAGTAGGGCAGATACTCCGCGCTTGTGTTGGAGGCCCGATAGCGCCACGCCATCCAGAAAGCCAGGATAAGGGTCGGCACCACGATCGCCAGCATGACGACAGTCGCGTCGATGAGGATCGCCGCGTTGCCGCGACCGACCGGGCCTGCTGGATTTAGGATATTCAGTGAGCAGGAAGACAGCAATGATGAAATCACGCAAGGGGCGCAGCGTCGCGCCGCACCGCTGCCCCAAGGCCCGGGTAAAGTGAAACCGCTCATGCGCTCTCCCTCGGTTGAGGCCGGCCGAACCGGCCGAACGCGAAAAAGTTCCAGCAACCCGCGATTTTCGCTGCCGGTGCGCTTACGGCGCGCAAGAGCCGCTGGAGCCGGAGCGGCTGTCGCGAAGCGGCGCAAATGCGCAGTCGCTCAAGCCAGCAGCATCGACGCGGCTTTTTGTGTGGCTTGCACTTCTCCTGATGATGATCGCTCCTGTCCGCATTGGCGTTCTGTCGCGCCTGCGGTTTTTCAAAGGGATCGGTCCGGAACATTTTCCATCTGCGCCGGTTTGAGAAGCAGCAGGAGGAGGGCGCGCGGCTGTGGCCTATGTCGGATCGCAGGAAGGTAGCCGTCGAGACCGGCCAAGGCGCTTGGCAAGGCTGCGGTTCCGGCTTCTTTTGATCTGCACGCTTGTCGCAGTCGCCGCAGGCGCCGCAACCTGGCAGCTGACGGCGCCACGTCCGGCCTTTGAGCGTCCACCGCCAGATCTCGTCCCAGGCAATGTCGAGCGTGGCAGGACTGTTTTTTTTGCCGGCGGCTGCGCCTCCTGCCACGCTTCCCCCGGTCAACCGGACCGGTTGCGCCTGGGTGGCGGCTTCGCTTTGGCCTCGCCCTACGGCACCTTTCGGGTTCCCAATATCTCCCCTGACCGGCAAGCCGGGATCGGCGCCTGGTCGGTGACGGATCTCGCCAATGCGCTTCTGTCGGGCGTCTCGCCAGACAATGCCCATTATTATCCTGCCTTCCCCTATTCAAGTTATACCGGCATGACGCTCGAGGACGTCAGGGATCTTTATGCCTTCCTGCAAAGTCTGGAGCCGGTGTCGGAGCGCTCGAAACCGCATGAGCTGGCGCTGCCTTTTCGCATCAGGCGCTTCGTCGGTTTCTGGAAACTGTTGTTTTTCAGGCCGCGCCATGTCGAAGACGCTCGCGCTGGCCAAACGGTCAGCGATCGTGGCAGATATCTGGTGGAGGTCCTTGGCCATTGCGCCGAATGCCATTCCACCCATAACGCCTTCGGAGCCGTCAAGCCGTCGACGCGCTTTGCCGGCGGAGCGAATGTCGACGGTGTCGGTTTCGTCCCCAACATCACGCCGCAGCGGCTGGCATCCTGGTCTGTCGAAGACATTGCCGAAATGCTCAAGAGCGGAAAGACGCCCGATCATGGCCAGATCGGATGGTCGATGGCGGACGTGGTCGAAAATACCGCCGAGTTGTCGCAGGACGATCGTCTCGCCATTGCGAGCTACCTGAAGTCGCTCCCGCCCAAGGATACGCCGAAGCCGTGAAAGGCAGCCTTCAGTGGGCGTAGAGATAGGCGGCAATATCACGGGCCTCGGCCGGCGTAATTCCCGTGACAGGCATGGCTGTTCTCGGGGAGTAAGCCGGCGGCGTGACAATCCAGCCAACGAGGTTGTCCGGTGTGTTGTTGAGAACGCCGGCTATATAGACCCGTTCGGATAGTCCGCCCAATGACCCGCCGACCTTGCCATCCGCGCCGGCAACGCCCGTAATCGTATGGCATCCGCTGCAGCCATATTGACGCAAGAGGGCCGGGGCCCGCCGCGGATCTCCACCTGTCATTGCGATCGCCGACGCCACCTGTTGCGAGCGTTTCTGGAAGCTGTTGACGCCGACCATGGCGCCAAGGAAAACAAGGATGAGGGCGGCCGGCACGAATACGCCCAGCCGCAGGTCAATGGTGGGCTGCGTGGGTTCCATCGGGGCCTCCTTTGGCGGAATTGTGGATCCAGAGGGCCATCAGCGCCAGGGCTGCGCCAGCATAGACGATGCCAGCTGGCACCCACATGATCAGGCCGGCGATCTGCTGGTCCTCGAGCGGGGTCATGCCCCATGCCGACGCGTCGCGCGTTTCAAACTGATAGCGCACATCCGGCGCCAGCGTGATCAGCGCTCCAAGCAGGCTCATGTGCATCATGGTGACAAAAAGATGCCACACGGCCATCCCCCTGTTGGCGGTCCAGAGAACCGCCCACCAGAATATCAAGGCGCTCAGAAAGAAGCTCAGATGCTGCAGCCGGTGAAGACCAATGTTTGTGACCGCTGCGTCGAAAAGCGGCGGCGCGTGCCAGGCCCATATCGCCATGCCGTGCAGAAAGGTGGCGAGCGTACCGCTTGTCAGCCGTGACCAGGTTGAACGCAACGGCCTCGATCCGACAACCTTTGCGCATAATGCTCGGGCGGTTTGCGGCAGTCCCCAGAGCATGAGGGCGAGTGGACGCGAAAGCACCATCAAGGGGGCAGCGAGAGCCATGATGACCTCGTGTTCGATCATGTGCATGCTGAAAAGCTTCTCGCCAAGCTCGTGCAGCGGCGACACGAGGGCGAATGTGAGCACGCTCCAGCCGGACCAGAAGCTCAACGAGCTGCGAGCAAGCCTGCGCAGGCCGCGGCGGCTGCGGTGGCCGAGTTTGCGCTGCCCCTGACCATAGAGCAGTGCGATGATCACGAGCGGAGTGACGATCCACGGATCGAGCGTCAAGGACAGGGCCGGATGGGGATGACCGTCATGGGCAAACGCCGTCGCCGGGATCAGCATGTTGAATGGGACCGTCAAGGCCAAGATGACCGGACACCGTTTCATAGCCTTGGGATCCAGTAGATGCAGCCGTAGAGCGGCAGCCAGGTCGCAACCACGAAGTTCCAGTAGAGGGCGTTGTCCTCCACGTCCCCGTAGCGGCGCAGGTTGTCGCCGTGGCGCGAAAACATCAGGCAGGTCAAAACCAGCGTATCGGCGAGATCGGTCAGGATATGGGTCGTATGCAGGCCGAGCATCACCCACAGGATCGACCCGTAGGCATTGTCGTCCCAGCGTATGTTAAGGGCTGGGAACTCGAAGATGCGCGGCACGAGGGGCACGATGCCGAAGATCGACATGATCACGAGCCCGATCCTGACCTTGCGGAGGTCGCGCTGTCCGGCCCAGCGCGTGACAAGCAGGTTCGGAACAAGGCTTGCCAGAAGCAGAACCGTGAGAATGGTCCCAGGCAACAGGTCCGGCGGCGGCGCGTTCAACGGCCAGGACGGCGCGTTGGCCATGAGGTAGAGATAGACGGCGATCGCCAGGGCAAAACCGCTGCCCTCGATCAGCATGAAGGCGCTCGTACCCCAAAAGGTCAAGCTGGCCGTGCCGGTCGCATGCAGGGGAAGATGCGACAGATCGAGAACGACTTTCTCCTTCATGATTCATCCTCCGGCGTTCGCTTCGGCCAAAACCAGCAGGTCAGGGCGATTGCGATCGGAACAGCGCCCCAGACCACCGCCCAGGCGCTGAACATCGAACCGATCAGCATGACGGTCGTTGCGAGCGCCGCCACGAGCGGCCAGATCGAATCTGCCGGCGAGGATTCGCGCGCTTCAGGTTCGGCTGCAACGACGCTGCTGACGACGAGTTCGCGCCGGTCGACCCGCAGACCGGTGGCGACCGGCAGCTCCGATGATGCCTGCCAGAGGGGGTCGCGCGACTGCACGACCGGAATGCGTGCGAAGTTATAGGGCGGCGGCGGTGAGGCAGTTGCCCATTCGAGCGAAGCGCAATTCCAGGGATTGGGGCCGGCGACCTTTCCGCTGCGCAGACTGCGGATGGCATCGATGAAAAACAGGCCGAAACCAGCAGCCAGAACGAATGCGCTGACGCTGACAAAGAGGTTCATACCGGACCAGGGAAGTTCCGGCGGATAGGTATAGACCCTGCGTGGCATGCCCGCGAGGCCAAGAATATGCATCGGAAAGAAAGTCAGGTGAAAGCCCGCGAAAATCAGGCCAAAGACGATGCGCCCAAGCTTTTCGCTCATCATCCTGCCTGTCATCTTGGGAAACCAGTAATAAATGGCACCCACCAGCGGAAACACAGCGCCCCCAACGAGGACGTAATGAAAATGCGCTACGACGAAGTAGGTGTCGTGAACCTGCGTGTCGAGCGGCACGGATGCGACCATCACCCCGGTCATCCCGCCCATCACGAAGGTGATGAGAAAGCCGATGACGAACAGCATCGGCGTCTTGAAAAGCGGTCTGCCGCTCCACAAGGTCGCGAGGAAGCAGAAGATCTGGGTGCCGGCCGGGATGGCGATCGCCATGCTCGAAGCGGTAAAGAAGCTGCTTCCCGAGGGCGGCAGCCCGGCCACGAACATGTGATGCACCCAAAGGCCGAAAGACAGAAAACCTGTAGCGATCAGTGCCATGACAAGTGCCAGATATCCAAAGACAGGCCGCTGCGAAAACGGCGAGATCATCGCCGAGACCATGCCGACGGCCGGCAGGAAGATGATGTAGACTTCCGGGTGGCCGAAAAACCAGAAGAGGTGCTGCCACAAAAGCACGTCCCCCCCCTCGGCCGGATTGTAGAAATGCGTGCCGACCAGCCGGTCGAGGATAAGCGAGGAACTGGCGAACATGATCGCCGGCATCGCGATGATCACCAGGAAGGATGTTACCAGCATCGACCAGACAAAGACCGGAATGCGATCGAGGGACATGCCTGGCGCCCGCTGCTTGAACACGGTCACGACGATCTCGACGGCAACTGCAAGGGCCGACAGTTCGGTGAAGGTGATCATCTGAGCCCAGATGTCGGCGCGTTTTCCGGCACCATATTCAGGACCAGATAGTGGCACATAAGCGAACCAGCCGACATCGGGGGCCGCGTCGAGCGCCACGGCGATCCAGAGAACGAGACCGCCGGCGAGGAAGATCCAGTAGGAGAAGGCGTTGAGGCGTGGAAAGGCGATGTTGCGCGTGCCCACCATGAGTGGCACCAGATAGACACCCATCGCTTCCATGACCGGCACCGCAAACAGGAACATCATGTTCGAGCCGTGCGTCGTGAAGATCTGATTATAGCGGTCGGCGCTGAGAAAGCGTGCTTCCGGAAAGGCGAGCTGCACGCGCATGACCAGGGCCAGGACGCCGCCAAGCGCCAGAAAAACGAACGCGGTGACGATGTAACGCCGCGCGATGATCTTGTGATCGACGGTTGTCAGTGCGCCCCAGATGCCTTTTCCTGACTGCCATGTCCGGCGAAGGCGCGGTTCCAGATCTTCCCGCTCGACCTCGACATCCAGAACCTGCGCGGTGGATGAGCTGTTCATCGCAATGTCTCCAGGAAAGCCGTCACCTGTCGAAGTTCCTCGCTCGTCATGGGGACCAGCGGCATGTTGTTGCCGGGCTTGATCGTCTGCGGGTCGGCAATCCAGGCGGCAAGCGAGCCGGCGCTATTTTGCAATACGCCGGCCGCAAGCAGGCGCCTGGAGGCGACATGGGTCAGATCTGGACCCGATGTGCCCTTTGCCTCGGTGCCACGGATCGTATGGCAGGCGGCGCACGGCTTGCGCATGAAGACGTCGCGCCCGGCAATGACGGCGGCGTCCTGCGACACGACAGCGCTCCGGCGCTGGCTCTCCAGCCATTGACGATAAGCCTCCGGTTCCTGTGCGACAACTTCGAGTGCCATGTGGGCGTGCTGAAGGCCGCAGAATTCGGCGCATTGGCCCCGGTAGATGCCGGGCCTTTCAGCATGGAGCGTGATCGTATTGTCGCGGCCGGGCACAAGGTCCTGCTTGCCGGCAAGCGACGGAACCCAGAAGGAGTGGATGACGTCGGTGGCCTGCAAGCGCAGGCGCACATCCTGGCCGACGGGAATGTGCAGTTCGTTTGCCGTCTGAAATCCCGGCGACCTATCGTCGCCGTCATAGTCGAAGCGCCACCACCATTGCTCGCCACGCGCGAGGATGGCAGCGGAGGATGCCTCTTTATATTCCGGGAACCGGTCGGACGTGAAGCTTACGACCGTCAGCAGGACGATGATTGCAGCGGTCGAAACAATGGCCGCCGTCACGACCACCGAAATCTGCCGCTCCTGTGCGCCCTTGCTTTCCTCCCGGCTTGGCTTGCGCAGAAGCGACCAGACCAGTGCCCCCATGACGAGGAGAAAGACGCTCGTGCAGACAAAGACGAAGAAGAGGATGATGCGGAGAAGGTCGGCGGCCGCCGGCCCCCTCGGATCGAGCGCCGACTGCACCCCCGTGCATCCTGCCGTAAAGACCGCAAGAAAGAGACACGATACGATCGATACCTGTTTCATTGTCGACGATCCAGTCGCCGCATGCCGACCGGCCCCTCCTGGAACAAACCCGCCGCAGGGGCCCTGTTTTCGGCCGGCCTGCTGTTCTTCTCGTCGTTGCGGGCCGGCGCGGTATATTTTGCCTGATAGGCTCCGACCGTTCTGAGATAACCGGCAAGCTGCCAGATCTCGTCGATGGTCATGCGATCTGCGAACGCCGGCATGCCATGCGGGCGGCCGTCGCGTATGGACGCCACCAATGTTTCCATCTCTGGTCCGTAGGACCACCATCCGTCGAGAAAGGACGGTCCGCTCAGCCCCCGGCCGTCGCCGTGGCAGGCCGGGCAGCCAAACCAGGTATAAAGCCGCTTGCCCTGGCTGAGATCATAGGCAGTGTTCTCATAGGGCGTTCCGATTGCAAAATAGACATCAGGGGGCGTGCCGCCAATACCATTTGCCATCAGCCGGACGTCATTCAAGGATGCAGAGACAGGGGGCGGCGCCCGATACTGACGTGGTTGCCGCATCCAGCCGAGCATCGCGCCGGCACAAGCCGCGCCGAGAAGGCAGGATGTCACCAGCAGCCAGCGCCGAGCGACCATCAGCCGGACGTCATTCAAGGAAGTAGAAACAGAGGGTGGCGCCCGATATTGACGTGCTTGCCGCGTCCAGCCGAGCATCGCGCCGGCACAAGCCGCGCCGAGAAGGCAGATTGTCACCAGCAGCCAGCGCCGAGCAACCATTGGCATGGCTCATCTCGTCTGGCGTAGTCCCGCCGAAGCGGTCATCCGAACTGGCAACAGCTTATAGGACGGGGTCTTGGCCTTGGGATCGTGATGGTCCAGCGGAAACAGCGGATTGGCCTCCGGATAATAGGCAGCGCAAGAACCGGACGGGATCTGATAGGGAACCAGGGAAAAGCCCTCGACGCGGCGTAGCCGCTTTCCATCGACGGCAGTCGTCAGGTCGACGAGGTCGCCGGCGGCAAAGCCGAGACGCAGCATGTCGGCTTCGTTCACGAAGACCACACGCCGCGTGCCCTTGATGCCCCTGTAGCGGTCGGTAAAGCCGTAAATCGTCGTGTTGAACTGGTCGTTCGATCGCAATGTCAGTAGATTGAACGTCTCCTCGCTGCCTGGCGTCACTTCAAGCTCCGGAAAAAGCCGCTGCGGCGTGATGAAGTTTGCCTTGCCGTTCGGCGTCGTCCATTTACGTTCGCGCGCCGGAACCGATCGTGTGATGCCGCCCGGCTGGAACATCTTCAGATTGAAGTCCTTGAAGGTTTCCGGATAGGTCTGCTCGATGGCATCGCGAATGCGCGCGTAATCGCCGACCCAGCCATCCCAGTCGACGCTGCCCCTGCGCAGGCTTGCCTTGGCGATGCCCGCAATGATTGCCGGCTCGGACAGGAGGTCGGGGCTTGCCGGCCTGGCACGACCGCGTGAACCGTGAAAGTGGGCCGTGGAGCTTTCCATCGACACGGCTTGCGGCCCGGACTCCTGTTCATCCACCTCGGTTCGCCCAAGACAGGGCAGGAGATAGGCGACCTCGCCGTGGATCACATGGCTGCGATTGAGCTTGGTGGCGATCTGGACGGTCAGGCGAAGCTTTCTCCAGCCCGCTTCGACGGCTTCGGTATCGGGGACGGCGCGCAGGAAGTTGCCGCCGAGGCCGATAAAGGCACGTGCCTTGCCCTCGATGATCGCCTTGCAGGTGTCGATCGTCGATCGCCCCTCCGAACGTGGCGGCTCGAACTGATAGAGCTGTGACAGCTTGTCGAGCGGCACGAGCCCTGGCTTTTCGGTGATCCCCACAGTACGTTGGCCCTGAACGTTCGAATGGCCGCGCACAGCACAGATATTGGCGCCGGGCTTGCCGATATTGCCGCGAAGAAGCGCAAGATTGGCGACCATCTGCACATTCTCGACCCCCATGACCTGCTGGGTCAGGCCCATGCCGTAGATGATGAGGACGGCCTTGGCATTGGCATAGATCTCTGCAGCCTGCCGCATCTGGGCCTGGCTGAGGCCGGACACATGTTCAAGCGCGCTCCAGTCGTGACGTCGACACGCTTGGGCGAATTCCTCAAACCCCGCCGTGTGATCGTCGATGAAAACGTGATCGAGAACATGTTTCTTGTCAGCGGCGGCCATCGAGGCGGCGAAAGCGACGTCGGCGGCATTGTCCGGATCCTTGGGAATAGCGTCTGTGCCGCTGATCCGGCTTGTCTTCGATTGCTTCAACGCGTCATCGGCCTCGACGAGAGCCTTGCAGACGCCGAAAAGCGCGGCGACGTCCCCGCCATTGCGCAGCTGATAGTAGTGAGAGGAAATCGGCGTCTTGTGCCCGGTCAACATCTGCGCCGGGTCCTGCGGGTTGATGAAATTTTCCAGCCCCGGTTCTGGCAGCGGGTTGAAGGTGACGATCTTCACGCCCCTTTCGACCGCCTCCTGCAGGTCATGCAGCATTCTCGGCGACGATGTGGCGACGTTCTGGGCAATATAGAAGATACAGTCGCAATTCTGGAAATCGGTGAGATCCGCGGTCCCGACGGTTGCTCCGATGCTCGTCGGCAGGCCGACGGACGTGCTTTCGTGGCACATGTTGGAGGAATCGGGCAGGTTGTTGGTGCCGTAAAGCCTTGCCAGCAGCTGGTACATGTAGGCCGTTTCCAGCGAGGCTCGCCCGGACGTATAGAAGTCCACTTCGTCAGCGGAAAGCGCCTGGAGCTCGGCACCGATTTCGGCGAAGGCCGCCTCCCAGGCAACCGGCTCATAGCGATCGGTCTCGGCGTTCCAGCGCATCGGCTGCGTCAGCCGGCCGCGCTCTTCCAGATCATAGTCGCTCCAGGCCTCGAGCTCCCGAAGAGTGGTCGAGGCGAAGAATTTTTGATCGGCGCGCCTGCTCGTCGCCTCCCAGGCGGTGGCCTTGGCGCCGCTTTCGCAAAATTCCAATGCGCGCGGCTTGGCGGGCTTTGCCCAGGCACAGCTTGCGCACATGTAGCCGTCAGGCTTGTTGTGGTGCGACAGCAGCGACATGCCGGAGGTTACGACATGTTCGCGCACAAGAATTTCAGTCAGCGCGCGTGCCGAGCCCCATCCTCCGGCCGTTCGGTCGTGCGGCCCCAAAAGCGGTTCATCGTCCTGGCGTACCGACATGACTTTCTCTCCCTCTGTTGCCGTTCCGGCGCATTCTGTCTCATGCCCGCAGGTGGCGTTTGCGCCACCGCGGGCTGCTTTCTCGTTCACGGGCAAACGGGGTTTGCCCGTGGCAGATCGCCGCCGTCATCGCCACCTTCCGCCCGTTTTCAAGGGGGCGGTCTCATGCCGCGTGACCGATGGCGCGATGCCGCACATCTCGCATCTCGACCTGTCCTAACCGGCCAGCCATCGAACTGTTCCGCGCAGCCAAAAAAATATCGGCGCACGATATAAAAGCGGCTCATGTTTTCGCTTCCGGCTGGTCGGGCCGCTCGTGCGGCGCCGCGCTGGCAAGCGCATCGATCTCCATTCGGATCAGAGATAGCGCTCGCTTACCAATGCCGGGTATCGCCAGGACCTCCCTGTCATCTAGTCTGGCGAGCGTGCTGAAGCGCCTGATCCCGCTTGTCCGCAACGCGCTGACGACCCAGCGGGGCAGGCTGCTTCTTGCGACGCGATCGCTTGGGGCGGCTCTTTTTGTTCCTTTCGAATGAAACTGTTCGGGCATGGGGACCTGGCGTTCTTCAATATTTAACGAAGGGCGGCGCAAGCAGGCCTGTTGGACGCTGCGCCGATCTCATCCTCAAGATCCCGCCCCATAGATGCGATCAATGGTTTCGGCGACGCTGACGATGGTCTCGCAATCCTCGTCGAAGCCCTTGTCCGCCGTCAGCTTTCTTGCCCAGGCAAGCGCTGCCCTGCCGCCCCAGTCGTCCGGCGGCGAAACGAGCGTGTGCATGTGCGTGCCGCAATAACGCTCCGCCGTCAGGTCGTAGAAGGACCCGTCGATGTTTCTAAGCCCGCACCCGCCGTTCGTTCCGAAGAATTTTGCTTCGATCACCGCGTCACGGCCGGCCTGCAGTCGCCATGAACAGGCAAGCCGCACCGTTGTGCCGTTATCAAGATCGAACGTCGCCGAGGCGAAATCCTCGACCTCCTCCGCCGCCGGCGTCAGCATCTTGCCGTCACGCAGCAGCCGGCTCGAAACATTGGAAACGGCCGGGTCACCAAGGCACCACATGACAAGATCGATCAAATGGACGCCGAGATCGATAAGGCATCCGCCTCCGGACAGGCGTCTGTCGTAGAACCAGGATTTGTCCGGCCCGTAGGCGTTGTGGAATGTCAGATCGACGAAGAAGATCTTCCCGAGTTCGCCGCTCTCGATGAGCGCACGGATGGCCTGCATGGCGCTTGTGTGGCGATAGGACAAGTCGACGCCGAGCAGCCGGTCGGCCGCTCTTGCGGCCGTCACGACGGCTTGCGCCTCGACGGCGGTGCGGCCAAGCGGTTTCTGGCAGAAGACCGCCTTCCCCGCTTTAAGGGCACGGATGGATTGGGCGGCGTGGTCGGCACTTGGCGTGGCGATGACAACGCCGTCCAGTTCGTCGGCAAGAAGATCGTCGAGCCCTTCGGCATGGCGTGCCTTGGGACTGAGCGCCATCGCCTCCTCGATCATGCGCGGCGATGGATCGACAATCGTGGTGGCCTCGGCAAGTCCGCTCTGGATCAGAGCCTGCATGCGATTGCGGCCGATCCAGCCCACTCCGACAAAACCGAGCCGCAGCGGCCTGACACGCGTGTCAGCTTGGTGCGAGAGCATCCTGTTCATCGGTAGATCACCAGCGCTTTGAGGAATTCACCTGGCCGGTCTCTCGTATCGTCGAGCGCCTTGTCGAGATTTGCGAGCTGATAAGAATGGGTATAGAGCGGGCGCGGATCGAGCTGGCCTGCCGCAATCGCCTCGATGGCTCGGCGCATGCCCTCCACATAGATTCGGGGATCGCGCTCATGAGCATTGATGACGTCGAGGCCGCGCCAGTTCCACATCTGCATGTTGACTTGGCGCGGGCCGTCCTGGTGATAGCCGGCAACGACGAGGCGCCCGCGCTCCATTGTCAGTTCCCCCGCAAGGTCGAGAGGCCATTGCTTGCCGACCGCTTCGATGACCCGGTCGCAGAAGCGCCCGCTTGTCAGCGAACGAACGTCCTCGATGATGCGCCAATGATCGTCCATGACAATCCCGTGGGTCGCCCCCATGCGCTCGGCGACGTCGAGCGATGCCTGACGTCGCGAAACGGCAATCACCCGCGCTCCGGCATTGACTGCAAGCTGGGTCAAGAGCGCACCCAGGAAGCCGATGCCGACGATGGCAACTGTCTGGCCGGCTCTGATGTCGGCGCGATTGAAAATATTCATCGCGCAGCCAAGCGGTTCTCCGGGAAACGGTTGGCCATCGAGCGAGGCAGGGAGCCGGACGACCATGTCTTCGTCGGCAAGGTCGTGGCTGGCATAGGCGTGGTAGCTGAGCGCAGCTACCCGGTCTCCGACACGGATGTCGCAGACCTCCGGCCCGATCGCGTCGACAAGGCCCCAGCCCTCGTGTCCGAGCCCGCCTGGCTCCGTCGGAAACTGCATCCAGTCGGGTCCAGACCAGGGCGTCAAGTTGGAAGCGCACACGCCGCAGCCCTCCAGCCGAATGCGGACCTGGCGCGCCGTCGGCCGCGGCAAGTCGCCTTCGACCAGCTCGATGCGGCCGGGGGCCGTCACGATCGCTGCCGTTAATACGGATGGTTTTGCTGCGCTCACGTCCATTCGTCTCTCCTGGTTTCAGTCCGGCCGTGCCGGCCGCACGAGCCGAGGTTATCGTCATGCCGAGGCAGCTCGCACTGGCGTAGACCTTTGAAGGGCTGCGGCGTGCTCGTCCCCGATGCTCACGCCCCGAACCGAGAAGTGGTCAAACTGTTCCGGAAGAAGTTGAAGTTCATGAAATAGAAGATGCTCGAGCCCAAGGGGCGGTCCGCGCACGAGTTTCTTATTGCCGCCACGCCTCATGGGCGGGCGAACTGTGCGGAGGCAAAAAATCGTCGATTTTGCTCAGCCGGGCCGGTGCCGCGGTGGTTCGCGGAGCGTTTCCGGCACGCAGGAAGGATTGATGAAGTTATAGATGACAAAGATGTCATTGATGAGGAACATTCGCAGCCAAGCGTTGTTGGGCGCCCTGTCACAGATGAGAAATGTGCAGAGGAAGCCATGACAAGAATACTCGTTACCGGCGGCTGCGGCTTTATCGGCCGGCATGTCACCGAAGAGCTTTTGAAGGCAAACTACGAGGTTCGTATCCTGGATGCCCTGATCGATCAGGTGCATGGGGATGTTGAAACTGACATGCCGCAGGCCGCCGAAATCCTGCGCGGCAATGTCTGCGACCGCGTCGCGGTCGTTGAAGCTCTTGACGATGTCGACGGCGTCATCCACCTGGCCGCGGAAGTCGGCGTTGGTCAGTCCATGTACGAGATCGCCCGATATGTGGGCGGAAACGACCTTGGCACGGCAGTTCTTCTTGAGGCCATGATCGGCAAGCCGATCAGACGGATCGTTGTCGCCTCCTCCATGAGCGTCTATGGCGAAGGCCGGTACCTGACGTCGACGGGCGAGCAGGTCGGCCTGGCCCGTCGCAGGAGCGAGCGTATCAAGGCCGGCTCGTGGAACCTGCGCGGTCCAGACGGCGAGGATCTCGTCCCCGTGGCGACCGACGAGGAAAAGCCCGTCGATCTTGCCTCGATCTATGCATTGACGAAATATGGCCAGGAGCGGCAGGTCCTGATTTTCGGGGAAGCCTATGGCGTCGACGCCGTGGCGCTGCGCCTCTTCAACGTTTTCGGAGCTGGCCAAGCGCTGTCCAATCCCTATACGGGAGTGCTGGCCAACTTTGCCTCCAGGCTCGCCAATCACCAGTCGCCGATGATTTTCGAAGATGGCGAGCAGCGACGCGATTTCGTCCATGTCCGTGACGTGGCTCGTGCCTTTCGGCTCGCCTTCGAGCAGAAGGCCGCTGCCGGCCATGTCATCAATATCGGCAGTGGCAACGCCTATACGATCACCGAGGTGGCGACGCTTCTCGCGGAGGCCATGGGTGTGCCCGAAATTGCCCCCGATATCATGAACAAGGCGCGCTCGGGGGACATCCGCAACTGTTTTGCCGACATCTCCAAGGCGCGCGATCTCCTCGGATTCGAGCCGGAGTTTCGCCTTGAACAGGCGCTCGGCCCATTCGTCGAATGGGTCAAGCTCACCGGCGCCATCGACCGTGGCGCGGAGATGAAGCGGCAGCTGGAAGCAAGGGGGCTCGTGTCATGACCGCGCAATCAACCCTTGCGGGGATCCAGCCGAGGCGGTTCGGCTTCGTAGAATGGTTCCGGCCCGGCGAATTTTCACGCACGGAGGAAATCCTGCCCGACATCCTGTCGAGTGGCGCAAGCTTCCTGCGCACGCATCTGTCCTGGGCCGAATACCTGGCGCCCGGGGGCCAGGACTGGTTTGACTGGCTGATCCCGAAGCTTGGCAGGAGCATCGATCTGCTGCCTTGCCTCCATTACACGCCGCCATCCCTGTCGCGCACCGGACGATCCTCCGGCGCACCGATCGACCTGAAGTCATACGCCGACTTCGTCGATCATGTTCTCGATCGGTATGGGCAGCACTTCACCCATGTGGAATTGTGGAACGAGCCCAACAACCTCCTCGACTGGGACTGGCGCGAAGACGGCGATTTCATGCTGTTTTGCCAGATGGTCGGTGGGGCAGCCTACTGGGCCAGAAAACGTGGCTTCAAGCCGGTGTTGGGCGGCCCCTGTCCCTTCGATCCCTACTGGCTGAACCTGATGGGCGAGCGTGGCGTGCTCAACGTCGTCGACGCGGTCGGCTTCCACGGCTTCCCAGGCACATGGGACAGCGAGGAGGGCGCCTGGGGCGGCTGGGACATGCATCTCGGCGAGATGCGAAAGATCCTCGGCCGCTTCAATCCGGCCGCCGAGATCTGGATCACCGAAACCGGCTATTCGACCTGGCGCAACGACGAGATGGAACAGGCGCGCCGCTTCATCAAGGCGTTGAGCGTACCCGCCGACCGGATGTACTGGTATTCCTGGCGTGACGTGCCGGCGGACGTGCCGGTTCAGGAAGGGTTATGGTTCGATCCTCGTCACTACCACCTCGGCGCCGTGACCGACGACAACCAGCCAAAGCTCCTGGCCCGCCTTCTGATGGAAGGGGGCGTGGCGCGCCTCGACGAAGTTAGCCGCCTTGCCAGCCCGAACCTTGCAACGGGCGCGGCGCCGATCGTCATTACCGGAGGCAGCGGCTTCATCGGATCGAACCTCGCCGATAGTTTCCTCAAGGACGGCAAGGATGTCGTCATCCTCGATAATCTTTCGAGGCCGGGCGTCGACCAGAACCTTGCCTGGCTGACGGCGCGGCATGGGCGGCGTGTCCATCCGCTGCTCGCCGACATCCGCGATCTGCGCAGCATCGAGGCGGGTTTTACCGATGCCGAAGCGGTCTTCCACTTCGCCGCCCAGACCGCCGTCACCACCAGCATCGAGCGACCGCTCGACGATTTCGAAACCAATGCGCGTGGCACGATCAACGTGCTGGAGGCGGTCCGCAAGGCCGGCCGCCAAGCGCCCGTCATCTTCGCCAGCACGAACAAGGTTTATGGAGCGCTCGATGATCTGAAAATGCTGGAGCGAGACCGTTGCTACGCCCCCGCCGTCGACGCGATAAGGCTGCGCGGCATTGGCGAGGATCGGCCTCTCGACTTCTGCACCCCGTACGGCTGCTCCAAAGGCGTCGCCGATCAATATATGCTCGATTATCTCAAATCCTTCTCCATCCCGACGGCCGTGCTGCGGATGAGCTGCATCTATGGACCGCGCCAGTTCGGCACGGAAGACCAGGGCTGGGTCGCCCATTTCCTCATCCGCGCGCTAAGCGGCGCGCCAATCTCGATCTATGGGGACGGCAGACAGGTCCGTGACATCCTCTTCGTCGACGACGCTGTCGCGGCCTATCGTGCCGTTCTCGACAATATCGACCGCGTCAGCGGGCAGGCCTTCAACCTGGGAGGGGGCCCCGGCAATGCCGTCAGTCTCCTGGACGTGCTGCAGGCAATTGAAACGCTGACCGGGCAGCGGCTCGAAACCTCCTTCGGCGATTGGCGTGCCGGTGACCAGCTTTATTTCGTTGCCGACACCAGGAAGCTCGAAACCAATGTCGGCTGGCGAGCCCGCATGGGCTGGAAAGACGGATTGCGAGCCCTCGGCAATTGGCTTGTCGACAACCGTTTCGAAGGTCAGGCTCTGATGGGTGAACGGCGCAAGGTGTCGGCATGAGGCAGGCCCTAGACATGGCTGCCCCGCCTCGCATCATGATGACCGTCGACGCGGTCGGAGGCGTCTGGCGCTACGCCATGGATCTCGCCGCGGGATTGCGCAGCGAAGGAATCGCCACCTGTTTCGTTGGACTTGGCCCGCCTCCGTCCCGACAGGAAAAAGCCGAGGCAATGGCAATCGGCGAAATAGACTGGCTCGACGAACCGCTCGACTGGATGGTTCAGGACGAGGGCGCCCTTAAGAAGGTACCACATGCGATCGCAGCGCTCGCCAAACGAAGGCAGGTTGACCTCCTGCATCTTAACCTGCCCTCGCAGGCGGCAGAGCTTGACATCGACATGCCGGTTGTCGCCGTCTCCCATTCCTGTGTCGTTACCTGGTTTGCGGCTGTGCGCCAAGCTGCGGTCCCCGACGGCTGGCGCTGGCAGCAGTCGCTGAACGCCCGCGGATTCGAACGGGCCGCGGCCGTGGTGGCGCCAAGCCATAGCCATGCCGCGATGCTGCGCGCGGCCTATGGCCCGATCCCGCATCTGACGGTGACCTACAATGCAAGTGGTGTCAGAGCCGCCGCCGACCCCCCCAAGGAAGACTTTGCTTTTGCGGCCGGACGCTGGTGGGACGAGGGCAAGAATGCTGCCGTCCTTGACGCCGCCGCCGCGCAGATGACCTGGCCGCTCCTGACCGTCGGAGCCGATCATGGACCGGACGGGCAGGGCATGACGATGTCAAAGACACGCCACCTCGGCATCCTTCCGCACGCCGAAGCGATGACGCTGATGCGTCGCGCGGCCATCTTCGTCTCGCCGTCGCTCTACGAGCCTTTCGGGCTTGCCGCCCTGGAGGCGGCGCGCTCCGGCGCTGGCCTCGTCCTCGCCGACATCGCGACCTATCGGGAACTCTGGGACGGCGCGGCGGTTTTTGCCAATCCGCATCGTCCAGTGGCCTTCGCCGACGCGGTCAATCATCTGGCAAGCGATGTCGTCTCGCGCCAGGCGCTTGCGGACAAGGCGCGGCTTCGCTCCAAACGCTTTTCGCTACAGGCGCAGGCAGCCTCCATGGCACGCGTCTATGCCAGCCTTCTCGAACATGGGCGCAAGATCAAGTTAGCGGAGTAGATCATGAAATTCGTCTTTTATACGCAGTCGCTCCTGTCCGATTGGAACCACGGCAACGCGCATTTCCTGCGTGGCCTCATGCGCGACCTCGTTCGCCGCGGCCACGACGCGCTGGCGCTCGAGCCGGAAGACTCATGGAGCCGGCGAAATCTCGTCGCCGACCAGGGGAAAGCTGCGATCGCGGGTTTTGCCGAAGCCTTTCCGGGCCTGCGCGCGCAGATCTACATGGATAGTTTCGACCATGAGGCAGCACTCGGAGATGCCGATGTGGTTATCGTCCACGAGTGGACGGATCCCGCGCTCGTAGCACGGCTCGGCAGGGCACGCGCCAATGGTGCCCGTTTCACGCTGCTCTTTCACGACACCCATCATCGCGCCGTATCGGCGCAAACCGATATTTCCGGCCTCTCGCTCGATGGCTATGACGGCGTCCTCGCCTTCGGCGAGACGCTGCGGCAGCGTTACCTCAAAGCCGGCTGGGCCAAGTCAGTGTTCACTTTCCACGAGGCGGCTGACGATGCCTTGTTCCGGCCGATGCCGAAGGTCGAAAAAACCGGCGATCTCATCTGGATCGGCAATTGGGGCGACGATGAGCGCTCCGAGGAAATCCTCGAGTATCTCGTGCGCCCTGCCAAAAGCCTTGGCCTTCGCACAAGCGTGCGTGGAGTTCGCTATCCCGCCGAGGCGCTGTCTGCGCTCAAAGATGCGGGCATCGCCTATGGCGGCTGGATCGCCAATGCTGACGCGCCGCTTGCTTTCGCCCGCAACCGGGTGACCGTTCATATTCCGCGCAGGCCCTATGTCAGCCACCTGCCGGGCATCCCGACCATCCGCGTCTTCGAGGCGCTTGCCTGCGGCATCCCCTTGATCTCGGCACCGTGGGATGATGCCGAAGGCTTGTTCAGGCCCGGCCGGGACTACCTCCTGGCCGAGGATGGATCGGCCATGCGCCGTCATCTGGGGGAGGTGCTTTCCAATCCCGAGCTTTCGGCCGAGCTCGCCGAGAGCGGGCTTCAGACGATCCAGGCGCGTCACACATGCCGTCACCGCATCGATGAACTCTTGGCCATCCTGGCCACCGTCGGCAGCCGCTCCGTCCTCGACCAGCTCGCGTCGAAGGAGGCAGCACAATGAAGATCGCTTTTTACGGGTCAAGCCTCCTATCGGCCTATTGGAATGGCGCGGCTACCTATTACCGCGGCCTGCTGCGGGCGCTTGCCGAGCGCGGCTACGATATCACCTTCTATGAGCCCGACGTCTACGAGCGCCAGAAGAACAGGGATATCGATCCCCCACGCTGGTGCAAGGTGGTCGTCTACGAGGCAACGGCCGATGACCTGCGGGCGGTCGCGGTCAAGGCGGGCGAAGCCGAGATCGTTGTCAAGGCAAGCGGCGTCGGTTTCGAGGACGATCGCCTGATGGAGGAGGTGCTTCGTCATGCGCGGCCCGAGGCCCTGAAAATCTTCTGGGATGTCGATGCACCGGCAACGCTGTCGGAGTTGCGCGACATCCCCGGCCATGCCGTGCGCCTTGCGCTCCAGAAGCTCGACCTTGTCCTGACCTATGGTGGTGGCGACCCTGTGGTTGAGGCCTATCGTGAGTTCGGCGCACGCGCGTGCATCCCCATCTATAACGCTCTCGATCCCGACACCCATCATCCGGTGGCGCCGGATGAGCGTTTCAGCGCCGATCTCGGCTTCCTCGGCAACCGGCTTCCCGACCGTGAGGCGCGCGTCGAGCATTTTTTCCTCGAGCCCGCCGCACGCCTTCCGCAGGCCCGCTTCCTCCTTGGTGGTTCCGGATGGCAGGACAAGCCCATGACCGGCAATGTCAGGCGGGTGGGACACGTTGCCACCCACGACCACAACGCCTTCAACGTCACGCCCAAGGCCGTTCTTAATATCTCTCGGGAAAGCATGGCCCGGAACGGCTTTTCACCGGCCACCCGCGTCTTTGAGGCGGCCGGCGCGGGGGCCTGTCTCGTCACCGACCACTGGGAAGGTATCGAACTCTTTCTCAAGCCGAACGAGGAGGTTCTTGTCGCGCGTGATGCACAGGACGTCATCGATCTCATGGCGGATCTGACGCCGCAACGGGCGGCAGCGATCGGTAAAAGAGCCATGGCGCGCGTCCTTGCCGACCACACCTACGCGCAGCGCGCCGAAATCGTCGATGCGCTCTTCCGTCAAAAGCTGCGGCGCCACGGGGAGGCAGCAGCATGAGGGTCCCTCTCAATCTCGTGGTCTTCGGCCTGTCACTGTCCTCGTCCTGGGGCAATGGCCACGCCACGACCTTCCGGGCACTTCTGCGGGGGCTGGCCGCATCGGGCCATAATGTCCTTTTTCTGGAAAGAGACGTGCCATGGTACGCGGGCCATCGCGATCTGCCCTCACCGGACTTCTGCACGCTTGCCTACTATGACACGATCGATGCCGTCCTTGCGACCCACGGCGCCCGCTTGAAGGAGGCCGATGCGGTAATCGTCGGTTCCTACGTCCCGGATGGGTGCGAGCTGATCGATCGGCTGGCGCATCTTGCACCCAGGCATCTGTGTTTCTACGACATCGACACGCCGGTGACGCTTGCCGCTCTCGAACGCGGCGAGGAACCCTATCTCGCCAGGCGGCAGATCCCGCTCTTCGACATTTATTTCTCGTTTTCGGGCGGTGCGGTTCTCGACATCTTGGAGCATCGCTTCCAAGCCAGGAAGGCGGCGGCGCTCTACTGCTCCGTCGATGCCGAGCGATACGTCAATACGCGCGAGCCCTTGCGGTGGGATCTTGGTTATCTTGGAACCTATAGTGCCGATCGCCAGCCGACGCTTGAAAGACTGTTGCTCGAACCGGCACGACGCCTGCCCGACCTGCGCTTCGTCGTCGCCGGGCCCCAATATCCCGGCGAAATCGAATGGCCCGAAAACGTCGAGCGGATCGACCATTTGCCGCCGCGCGAACACGCCAGCTTTTATAGCCGCCAGCGTTTCACGCTGAATGTGACGCGTGCCGACATGATCACGGCAGGCTGGTCGCCAAGCGTGCGCCTCTTCGAGGCAGCCGCCTGCTCGGCGCCGATCATCAGCGACGAGTGGCGCGGTCTTGACGAACTCCTGCCGGACGGGCAGGCGCTGGTCATTGCCCGCACCAGCGAGGATGTCGTTGCCGTGCTGACCCGCATGGACGACGCGACGCGCCGGATGATCGCAGAGGCGGCGCGAAGCGAAGTGCTCGCCAGCCACACCGGCCTCGCGCGCGCCCGACAAATGGCAGGGGCACTTGCCGCACTCGAGCAGACGCCATCCGCAACAATGACCCTTGATCCGCAGATTGACAGCGTAAGGAGATCGTAATGCTGCAGAAGAGCCGAAACGGCAAAGGAAGAAGCGTTCTTGTTGCCGGCGGTGCCGGCTTTGTCGGCTCGCATCTTTGCGATGCCTTGCTTTCGCGTGGGGACCGTGTGCTCTGCGTCGACAGTTTCATCACCGGATCCGTCACCAACGTTCAACCGCTCGCCAATCACCCCCAGTTCCGTCTCATCGAGGCGGATATCTGCGATCTACGCAGCATCGACGAGCCGCTCGACCAGATCTACAACCTGGCTTGCGCGGCCTCGCCTCCGCAATATCAAGCCGACCCGGTCCACACCATGATGACCTGCGTGGCCGGAACGGGAAACCTTCTGGCACTTGCCGAATATCATAATGCATCGTTTCTTCAGGCATCCACGAGCGAGGTCTATGGTGATCCCGCCGAACATCCGCAGCGCGAGGATTACCGTGGCAATGTCAGCTGCACCGGGCCACGCGCATGCTACGACGAAGGAAAGCGCGCCGCCGAGGCACTATGCTTCGATCTTGTCCGCGCCGGACGCGTCGATGCACGCGTCGCGCGCATCTTCAATACCTATGGACCGCGCATGCAGCCTCATGACGGCCGCATCATTTCCAATCTGCTGGTGCAGGCGATCACCGGCAAACCTCTGACGATCTACGGCAGTGGTCAGCAAACTCGCTCCTTTTGCTTCGTCAGCGATCTCGTGGCAGGTCTCATGGCCTTGATGAATGTCACTCCCAACCCGCAAGGGCCCGTCAATCTCGGCAATCCGGGAGAATTCACCATCAACCAGCTCGCCGAAATGGTTCATGCAATGGTCCCCACCGCGGCCAGGATCGTCTATCACCCCTTGCCGCAGGACGATCCGCAGCGCCGTCGGCCGGACATTTCCAAGGCGAAGGATCTCCTTGGCTGGGAGCCGCGGGTCCCTCTTGCCGAGGGCCTGCGCCAGACCGCCGCCTGGTTCATCGCAACGCTTGGCACGCAACCCGTCTCCGGCAAGAGGCGAGCGCCGCCGTCGGCACGAACAAGGCGCTCGAACGTCTCGATCGGGGTCTAGGACATGGAAGATCGCCGGCTGACTGATCAGACGGACTTGAAGGCGAAGATCGCTGAGTTGGGTCCTTGGTTCCACAATCTTGACATCAACGGCGTCAGGACCGCGCCCGACCATTTCCTCGGCGATTACCCGACCTTCAAGTGGCGGCGATTTTGCGATGTCATTCCTGAGGATCTTCAGGGTCGAAGCGTCCTCGATGTTGGCTGCAATGCCGGCTTTTACAGTCTCGAAATGAAACGGCGAAATGCCGGCCGGGTGCTCGGCATTGATGCGGATGCGCGCTATCTGAGACAGGCGCGCTTCGCCGCAGAGCAGGCAGGCCTGGACGTCCACTTCCGGCAGATGTCGGTCTATGAGGTCGGCAAGCTCGCCGAGCGCTTCGACCTCGTCATCTTCATGGGCGTGCTCTACCACCTGCGCCATCCGCTCCTGGCTCTTGACCTGCTCTACGAACACGCAGTCGGGGACAGCTTGCTCTTTCAATGCCTGCAGCGCGGCGATGAACGCCTGCCGATGCTACAGGAGGACTATCCGTTTGAGGAATGGGCAATCTTTGACCGTCCCGACTATCCCAAGCTCTTCTTCGTGGAGGAGCGCTATGCATCGGATCCGACCAACTGGTTCATTCCCAACAAGGCGGCGGTCGAGGCGATGTTGCGAAGCGCCGGTTTCGTCATCGAAGAAAACCCCGAACGAGAGGTCTACCTCTGTCGCCGAGGCGAACGTCATTACGCAGTCGAGCCTCCCGTCTGGGCTGAAGCGACATCCAGCGTCGCGGCCAGCAGAGGCAGCGACGAGACGATGAAAAGCAACGAAAGCGAAGCCGGTGCCTGGCGCTCGGATGACATCCGCCAATCCGCGGTTACACCCCCCAAGGAGGCTTAACCATGCCCGACCCCTCAGACAAGGATCCTGTGCAGGCACCGGCGACCTCCGCGTCGGGCAAGCGCCGTCGTCTCAATGCCGGGCGTGTCGGGCTGACGATTATCATCACCGTCGCCGTGATTGCCTTTTGCGTTTATGCCTTCATTGCAATCTATGGACTGACCAAGGCAGGATAGTGTTGTCTCGCGCGCCGGCGACTTCGCCGTCACGCCGCGCGCCCGACTGCACCCGCACGATCGAGTTGTCATGAGTTGTTCGAAACAACGAGGCACGTAAACCTTCGCGCTCGTTCCCAGGCTCGGGCAGCATGCGATCTTGAGACCACGCAGTGCCGTTTCTATGTTCACTTTGACGCCTGACCTGGTCGACGTTCCGAGCCATGGCAGATCGCCGTTCAGCATCGTTGCCCGACGCAGCCTTGAGGGCCCTCAGCATCAGCGATAGGTGTCATTGCCGCGTTTGCCCGGTTTCGCCGGGTCTAGTGCATAGGGTCGGCCCTCAGGGACTGCGATCTCTTTGAAATTATCCGCCAGCTGCTGCAGGCGCGCGCGCATGTTGGCACCGCGCACGGGCTGGCCGTGGCCCGTTATGACGAGCTCTGGTTTGAGCTCGGCGAGTTCAACGACGGAGCGCTGCGCCGCGTCCCAGTCGGGCGTCAGGTAGCGCGGTGGCCCGTGCATTTCGGGGCGCTGCGTCATCACCTCATAGACAGATTCCTGCCCGGTGGTGACGATTGCATCGCCGGCGATCAAGCACCTATCCGCCGCGCGCCATAAGGATACATGACCCGGCGCGTGACCGGGCGTATGCAGCCAGGTCCAACCCGGCATGAAGGGGACGCTCCGGTCCTGGGGCAGGGGCTGCAGCCGTTGCTCGACATTGACCGGCGAGCGCGGATAGAGCGGTGACAATAGCGCCATTGCGCCGCCTCCCACCAAGGGATCGGCGGGTGGATAGGATGCCTGGCCGTTCAGGTACGGGAATTCCAGCCAATGAGCGTAGACCGGCACATTCCAGTGTTGCGCAAGCGTTTCCAGCGAGCCGACGTGATCGAAATGGCCGTGGGTCAGGAGGATCGCCGATGGTGGCCTCATGACTCCGAACCTGTGTTCGGCGGCCTCGATGATAGCCTGTCGGGAGGTCGGAAGCCCGGTATCGATCAACACCCAGTCCGCGTCGGTTGCGGGGTCTCCATAAAATATGACGTTGACGATCGACATGCGACGAAAGGCAAGGTCTGGCAGGATTGCGGATATGCCCGATCCGGTCTCAGTGGTCGGGGCAAGATCGCTGTCTTCGAGCGGAAGCTGGACGGTCAAGATCAATTCCTCGTTGCTGTGGCGCCCGTGTCCCTTGTCGGTTCAAGCGCGTGTTGCTAGCGGTCGACTTCCCCGAATACGATGTCGAGCGAACCTAAAACCGCCGATATGTCTGCGAGCTGATGGCCTCTGCACAGGAAGTCCATCGCCTGGAGATGGGTGAAACCGGGCGCGCGGATCTTGCATCGATAGGGCGCGTTGGTTCCATCGGCGATCAGGTAGACGCCGAACTCCCCCTTCGGCGCCTCGACGGCCGCGTACACCTCGCCGGAAGGCACCCTGAAACCCTCTGTATAGAGCTTGAAATGATGAATGAGCGCCTCCATCGAGCGCTTCATTTCCCCGCGCTTTGGCGGCACGATCTTTCCGTCCCTTGACGAGACGGGACCGGTCGCCTGTTGCGACAACAATCGCTCCACGCATTGCGCCATGATGCGCACAGATTCCCGCATCTCCTGCATGCGGATCAGGTACCGGTCGTAACAGTCACCATTCTTGCCGATCGGAATATCGAACTCGAGGTCCGAATAACATTCGTAGGGCTGAGCGCGACGTAGGTCCCAGGCCGCGCCCGAGCCTCTTATCAGGACGCCCGTGAAGCCCCAGGCCCAAGCGTCCTGGAGACTGATGACGCCGATATCGACGTTGCGCTGCTTGAAGATGCGGTTGCCGGTCAGCAAATCGTCAATATCGTCAAGCGTAGCCGGGAAGGTCTCGCACCAGCGGCCGATATCTTCAATAAGGTCGACTGGCAGATCCTGATGAACGCCCCCTGGCCTGAAATAGGCCGCGTGCATGCGTGAGCCCGAGGCGCGCTCGTAAAAGACCATCAGCTTTTCACGTTCTTCAAATCCCCAGAGCGGCGGCGTGAGCGCTCCGACATCCATAGCCTGAGTGGTAACATTCAAGAGATGAGACAGAATTCGGCTGATCTCGGCATAAAGTACCCGGATCAGCTGCCCTCTGATCGGCACATCCAGTTCGAGGAGCCTCTCGACCGCCAGGCAATAGGCATGTTCCTGGATCATGGGCGCGACATAATCGAGCCGATCGAAATAGGGCAGGGCCTGAAGATATGTCTTCTTCTCGATCAATTTTTCCGTGCCGCGATGCAGTAGGCCGATATGCGGATCGACCCGCTCGACGATTTCGCCGTCAAGCTCGAGCACGAGCCGCAGCACGCCATGGGCGGCAGGATGTTGCGGCCCGAAGTTGATGTTGAAGTTGCGAATGCTGTGTTCCCTCACCACGATCTCCGTCTGTTCGCCTTCATGCGCTGGTCTTTTCGTCGCCCGGCAACACGTAATCTGTTCCCTCCCAGGGCGAGAGGAAGTCGAAATCCCGGTATTCCTGCTTCAGCTCGACCGGTTCATAGATCACGCGTTTCGCTGCGTCGTCGTAACGGACCTCGACGAAACCGGTAAGCGGGAAATCCTTGCGAAGCGGGTGGCCTTCGAAACCGTAGTCGGTAAGGATCCGGCGCAGGTCGGGATGATCTTTAAACATGATGCCGTACAGGTCCCAGGCCTCGCGTTCGTACCAGTCCGCGCACGCAAAGACCGCGCAAGCCGATGGGACCGGCGTGTCCTCGTCGGTTGCAAGCTTGACGCGAAGCCTGAGATTGAGACTGGGTGATAGAAGATGGTAGACGACGTCGAAGCGGGCGGCCCTGGCCGGCCAGTCGACGCCGCAAATGTCGAGGAGGCAGATGAAGCGGCACTGCGGATCGTCCCGCAATGATCCAAGCAACTCGACGACATGATCGGCATCTGTGATCAGGGTCAACTCGTTCAACCGAAACTGTGTTGCGAGGACCGCTTCAGCCCGATTGGCAGAAAGGTGATCAAGCAGGGATGTAAACTGCACTTGCATTGTTTCTTGCATTGGAGCCTCCGGTTGCCGTCCAACAAGCGATGGCAGCACATGTTCCCGGCGGATCACGATTTCGATGTGGCGATGCGAACCACGCCGATGAGGCGGAGGCGACTTCCAACCAGGCAACACTGGCGGGCTGGGGTTGATCGGAATGAAGTTGACGTGTGCCGGTGAGGGTTGACGGCTTTGAGCGTCACTGTGGACGTTGAGGCATTCGCCAAAGCACGATACCCGCCCGCTCCCTCTCCTTGTCGTACGAGCACGGTAACGGCGATATGGCATTGCTGTTTTCGTGCTTGCAGCGACGAGGAGGCGGTCACCTCACTGGGCGATGTCGATGAGGCGGATGGGATCCAGCCATGCGGACTTGGCAGAGGCGAAAGATGCGCAGTGGAACAAAGAGGCCTTCGCGCGGTTCGAGCGGACAGACGAGGGCAACAATGTCCCGAAGCGGACAACGGGCCAACTGGCGGTCGCATGGCGAGCGACAGCAGGCTATGGCGCCGATCAGCTGAACTGGCTCGCCTCGCCGATATGCGAACGGCCCGACCTCCACCGGGCTGCCGAAATGACAAATGCGCAAGCACTCCCCGAACCGTAGGTGCTTGCGTTTGCACTCAGAGGCGGTAGGACGCTTGCTGTCTGTCCTCCAATGCAGAGACCAGAATGATCCTAACGCTGAAGGGCGTCACAAAGTCCTACCCGACCGCCGAGGGGCGGGTCGATATCCTCAAGGGGGTCGACCTTGACGTTGCAGCCGGAGAGGCGGTCGCGCTGACCGGCGAGTCTGGCAGCGGCAAGAGCACGCTTCTGCACCTTGCCGGCGGACTCGACCGGCCCGATGCCGGTCTTATCACCATGAACGGCGAAGATATCGGCGTCTTCGGCGATGCTGATAGGGCGAACTACCGTCGAACCGGGGTCGGCCTTGTGTTTCAGCAGTTCAACCTCATTCCGTCGCTCAGCGTATCGGCCAATATCTCCTTTCACGCCAGACTTGCCGGCCGACATGATCGTGCCTGGGAGGAGCAACTCATTTCCGCACTTGGGCTCCAAGACTTCCTGGGGCGTTACCCCGAGCAACTGTCTGGAGGCCAGCAGCAGCGCGTCGCCATCGGCCGGACGCTTGCCGCTAGGCCGCCGCTGATCCTGGCCGACGAACCGACCGGCAATCTCGATGAAGAAACCGGCGATCGTGTTCTCGAGCTGATGCTGGCGCTGGCTCGATCCGCCGGCTCGGCGCTGCTCTTCGTCACGCACTCGACGAGGCTGGCCGATCGCCTTGACCGAAAGGTCGTTCTGCGCGGCGGAAGGATCGTATCATGATGCTCTGGGGCATCCTGGCGCTTCTGTCGCATTGGCGACGCAGACCGATCCAGTTTCTAACCCTCATCTTGGGAATCGCACTGGCGACCGCGCTCTGGTCGGGCGTTCAGGCAATCAACGCCGAGGCCCGCGCAAGCTATGCCCACGCTGCCGCGATGCTGGAGCAGGATGGGCTGTCGCAGCTCGTTTCGACGAGAGGCGAGGGGATTTCCATTGCCACATATGGCCGATTGCGACAGGCAGGGTGGAACGTCTCGCCGGTCATCGAAGGAATGGCGACGCTCGGCAAGGTGCGCCTGCGGCTTATCGGCATCGATCCCCTGACGATGCCGCAGACCGGCCTGGCGTCCTCGATCGTCGGCAAACCCGATCTGTCCGCATTTTTGTCAGGCGAGCGGCTGGTCGTCTCGCCAGCCACCGCCGAGAAGCTGCGGGGCGAGACCGAAATGATGGTCAGGATCGCAGATCAGGTTCCGGAGGGAGCGGCTTTTCTGGATATCTCGGCGGCCGACACATTGCTTGGTGCGCGAGGCGCCATCAGCCGCCTGGTGATCGCGCCCGATCAAAAACCCGATCTGGCGCCGCTTGGCGCACTCGCTCCCGATCTCAGCATTCGCCAGAGCGAACAGACAGATGTGGCGCGGCTGACCGACAGCTTTCATCTGAACCTGACGGCCTTCGGTTTCCTGTCCTTCACCGTCGGGCTATTTATCGTCTATTCGGCAACGGGCCTGGCTTTCGAACAGCGGCGGGGAACATTTCGCACGCTGCGCTCGCTCGGCATTTCGCTCCGCGCGCTGACCGTCATGCTCGTGCTCGAGCTTGCAGCTTTCGCGTTGGTGTCTGGCCTGATCGGTGTCGTCTTCGGCTACTTCATCGCCTCTGCCTTGATGCCGGGCGTGGCCGCGACACTGCGAGGTCTTTACGGCGCCTCGGTCCCTGGCTCGCTTACGCTGCGCCCGGAATGGTGGCTTGCCGGCATGGTGATCGCGCTGGGAGGCACCGCCATCTCGTCGGCCCAGAGCCTGTGGCGTGTCTGGAGACTTCCCGTCCTGGCTGCCGCCCGGCCGCGAGCCTGGGCGCGCGCTTCCTCGACCGGACAGATGTACCAGGCTGGGGCCGCGGCTATTCTTCTGACTTCGGCGTTCTTTCTTGCATGGACGGGCTCGGGATTGCTAAGCGGATTTGCCGTTCTCGGCTGCCTGCTACTCGCTGCGGCTCTCATCTTTCCCCCGCTTCTGGCCCTTGCGCTCGCTTTCGCGCAGGCACAAGCGCGCGGTGCGCTCAGTGAGTGGTTTTGGGCAGATACGCGCCAGCAACTACCCGGATTGTCGCTTGCCTTGATGGCGCTGCTTCTGGCTCTCTCCGCCAATATCGGCGTCGGCACGATGGTCGCTAGCTTTCGGCTCACCTTCATCGGCTGGCTGGACCAAAGGCTTGCCGCCGAACTCTACGTGACAGCCGGCAACGAGGATGAAGCCAGGCGGCTGCGGGAGTGGCTGGCTTCCCGATCCACCGCCGTGTTGCCCATCTGGAACGTCGATGGAATGGTTGCGGGCGAGGAGATGCAGATTTTCGGCATCGCGGACGATCCAACTTACCGTGACCACTGGCCGCTCATCGCCGCGGCCAGTGACACTTGGGATAAGGTTGCAGGCGGACAAGGCGCGATCGTCAATGAACAGATGTGGCGCCGCGGCATGGCGGCGATCGGACAGACCCTTGCCTTGCCCGGCGGATGGCACGTCCCCGTCGTCGGGATCTATTCCGACTACGGCAATCCGAAAGGGCAGGTAATCGTCGGTCTGGATGCTCTGGTCGATCATTATCCGCAGGTGGCGAAACTTCGCTACGGGATCCGCGTTCCACCTGACGGGGCGATCAATCTGAAGCGCCAGCTCGTCGATGAATTCGGCCTGCCACCAGACGCGATCGTTGACCAGGCAAGCCTCAAGCAGCAGTCTAGAGCAATTTTCGAACAAACGTTCAAGGTGACCGGCGCGCTGAACGTCCTGACGCTTGCCGTGGCGGGCTTTGCGATGTTCTCAAGCCTATTGACGCTCTCCGCCATCCGGCTGCCACAGCTGGCGCCGGTATGGGCGCTCGGCTTGCGCCGGCGCGATCTCGCCCGATATGAAATTCTCAGAACGCTTGCGCTTTGGCTGGCGACCTTCGTCGCTGCCATTCCGGTCGGTCTCGCGCTGGCGTGGGTTTTGCTTGCACTCGTTAACGTCCAAGCCTTTGGCTGGCGGCTTCCCATGTCGGTCTTTCCGCTCGACTGGGCCTGGCTCGGCGCCACTGCGCTGCTTGCTGCGCTGGTCTCCGTCCTGGCGCCGGTGCGTCGGCTGGGCGTGACCGATCCGGCCGACCTGTTGAGGATATTTACCAATGAGCGCTAGAAGCTACGCCATCCTTCTTTTCGTATTGGGGGCGGGATGGCCGGCGCCGGCCGCGTGGCCGCAGGGATTTGCAGGTCTTGGATCCGACGCTCGCGGCTTTTCGGTCCCTCAGCGTGGTCATGAGCTAAGCTTTCCAGCCGACCATGGCCCGCATCCGGACTACCGCATAGAGTGGTGGTACGTGACAGCCAATCTGCAGGGCGAGGATGGGAAACAGTACGGCGCGCAATGGACCCTGTTTCGCTCGGCGCTCGCCCCCGTCGAGCGGGAAGGTTTTGCTGACCCGCAAGTCTGGATTGGCCATGCCGCGGTAACCTCGAACACGGGCCAATTCGTTGCCGAAAAAATTGCCCGTGGTGGTGTCGGACAGGCGGGTGTGACGCTCGCACCATTTCGAGCATGGATCGACGATTGGGAGATGAAAGGCACCAAGTCAGCGCTCGACGCCGATTTGCTGAGCACACTTTCGCTGAGCGCGGCCGGAAACGGCTTCAGCTTCAGCTTAGGCCTTAAGACGGATAAGGCGCCGATCCTCCAGGGCGACCAGATAAAGAAGCGCGCCGGAGGAGATCGCATTGTCGTTGATGCCGAGCACCATCAGCAGCGTGCCCGAGGAGACCAGTACGGAAAAGCCAGCAAGCCGCCCGAGCGCCTGCGACGCGAGAACGCCGACGATCCCGAAGATCAGCGTCGCCATGCCGCCATAAAGCAGAACCGTTGAACCGAAACCGGCCGATGGCCCGCTATCGAACAGAAGCGTGGTGAGGCGCAAGATTACATAGATGCCGAGCTTGCTGAGGATCGCAAACACACCGGAGACAGGCGCCGCCGCGGCGCTATAGGCGGTGGGCAGCCAGAAGCAGAGCGGCCACATGCCGGCCTTGATGAGAAACGCAATGCCGAGCACGCCGGCACCCGCCTCCATCAACATGCGGCGGTCGGCTTCCATTTCCGGGATACGGGCCGCAAGATCCGCCATGTTGAGCGTACCGGCCGTGCCGTAGATCAGGCTGACGCCGATCAGGAACAGGAGCGCCGCCGCCAGGTTGACCGCGATGTAATGCAGGCCGGCCTTGACCCGCAGCTGGCCCGAACCATGCAGCAGAAGACCGTAGGATGCCGCCAGCATCACCTCGAAAAAGACGAAGAGATTGAACAGGTCGCCGGTCAGAAAGGCACCATTGACGCCCATCAGCAGCAGCTGGAACATC